>Ga0172377_10006573_pt1 | contig 11973 bp, 20 predicted proteins | sample Pumphouse3metaG_FD_119749 | JGI IMG/M metagenome (GOLD analysis project Ga0172377, IMG submission 119749) | Leachate microbial communities from a municipal landfill in Southern Ontario, Canada - Pumphouse #3 metaG | ecosystem: Engineered > Solid waste > Landfill > Unclassified | place: Canada... | reverse complement strand
GCCTTAGACGTAGAATGGCTTGGGCAGGCGGATCTAATGAGAAGATACACCAAACATTCTGCGTTGATGGAAAAAGAAGCGGATGAGGCTAAGGAACGGCTGGAGGCGGGAAAAGCCCGGATCGAGATGGAGATCAGATCGAATCCGGAAAAATACGGATTACTAAAGGTGACGGAAGCATCTGTTAGCAGCGCCGTCCTTCTCCAAAAAGAATATCAAGCTCTGGTACAAGAGCACATCAATACCAAATACGAGGCCAATGTAGCAAAAGGCGCAGTCAGAGCAATTGATCAGCGCAAAGTAGCCCTAGAAAATCTCGTGAACTTATTCGGACGGTCTTATTTCGCAGGACCGAAAACTCCCAGGGATTTATCTAGCGAATGGCTGAAAGAAAAGAAAAGAAAGGAGAGTAACACAAAGGTCAAAATTCGACGTAAGAAGGTGAGAGCACGGGAAGCGGCGGATTGATGATATCAATGCGCCCCATGTCCCAGTAAAATATTAGCTATCAGGATATTATCCAAAAACTCACAGAACAGAAGGAGGCAATCAATAATGGTAAAAAAAAGAGACAAGAGTAAGAAAAGGAGATTCAAAGGAGCGGTTAGTCGGAATGCCGCCAAACAATCTCGTGGAACACAATACGGGCATCTCAATCTGCCAAAAGGCATAAGCGTATTTCGTGAAGAGCCAAAGACCAGAGTTAGCTTAGACATCCTGCCTTATACTGTGACGGATGCCAATCACCCCGACAGGGACGATGAATATGCAATTGCATCTCCTGGGGAGCTGTGGTACAAGCGTCCTTATTGGATTCATCGAAATATTGGAGCGAGTAACGAATCGGTTGTTTGTCCAACTAGTGTCGGGAAACCTTGTCCTATTTGTAAGCATCGGGCACAAATGCTAAAGGATGGAGCCGATTGGAACGATGATTCAGTAAAGGCGCTGAAACCTTTCATGCGCAATCTGTATGCGGTAGTTCCGAAAGGCAACAAAAATTATGATGAAAAACCGCACATTTGGGACATCAGCCAATTCCTCTTCCAAGACAAATTGAACGAGGAAATCCAAGAAAGCGAAGAATTTGAAACGTTCCCGGATCTGGAAGAAGGCTATACGTTGCGAATCCGATTCAGTGAGGAATCAATTGGAACGAACAAATTCGCGGATACTTCAAGGATAGACTTCATTGAACGAGAAACCCCTTATGACGAATCTATTCTTGAGAAGATTCCTTCTTTGGATGAACTTCTCGTCATTCCTTCGTACGCTGCTCTGGAGGCGATGTTCTTCGGAGGTCTCAGCCAAGAAGAGGTGGCAGAAGATGCGGACGAGAGTGAAGATGAATACGTAGATGAAGATGAAGATGAGGAAGAGACGCCTTCACGCCGCAGGAAAGCGAGATCTCAGGAAGAGGAAGAGGAAGAAGAGGAAGAGGAAGAAGAGGAGGAAGAGGAAGAGGAAGAAGAGGAAGAAGAGGAAGAAGAAGAGCCGAAAAAAAGCCGTGCGAAATCCAAGAAAAAAGAAAAAGAGAAGCCAAAGGGAGGCTCACCGAAAAAGAGCGGCAGTAAAAAAGTTGGAGGTAAAACTGCCCAGTCTAAATGCCCTCATGGTCATCAATTCGGAGAAGACTGTGAAGAGTATGATGAATGTGATGCCTGCGAAATGTGGGAAGCCTGTATGGACATGGAGCTCCACAAATAACCCGGTTTAATGAGCCATTGAGAATACAAGAGGCAGGAGGAAGATATGAAAAAACTGAATCCATTCAAGAATCGAAAGCAACAAGAGGGTTTAACATCCAATAGCAAAATAATAGGCGGACATCTCCCCCTGCCTCTTGTTTATAGACTAAAATTAATAGCAGCTTACCAGGGAGAAAATATCCGATGGGTATTACAGCAAATGGCGGAAACGTGGAGCGAGTCCATTGGCAAATCGAACGAAGAGCTCATAAAGGGACTCGCAGAGAAAGCAATAGAGGAATGGAATAGGAGAAAGAAAATGGAAGGGATCTTAGCAAATAAAAAGGCTCGTGAGGAATATTTACAGGAAATCAAAACAATTCTATGCCGCCGGAAAATTTCTCATGACCACGTAGAAATGATAATTAGCGAGATGAAAACGAGAATGAACGGGAATGGTGGGATGAGATGAAGAGGACTAGGATCCATAAAAAGCTAAGTTCTCAAATAGAGGAAAAATTAGACAACGGCAAAAAGAAAGAGCCCCCGGACATTCAAAAATATGATGGTTCCAACGACAACGTAGTATCTACCGGATCCACTCTGTTGGATCTGGCTATCAGCGGAGGGAGATTCCGAGAAGGAGGGATACCAACCGGAATTTTTGTTGAAATTTTCGGCCCTTCCGGAACAGGCAAAACCGTACTGCTTTCTCAAATAGCAGGTAACATACAAAAGCGAGGCGGCAAAATAATGTTCCATGATCCGGAGGGTAGGCTTAACCAACAGTTCGCGGCTATATTTGGACTTGCGTACGATGAAATTGAATACACCATGCCAGATACCGTACCGGAGATATTCAAATCCGTCCGAAAATGGGTGCCGGATGAGGATGAGAAGGAATCGTCCTTGTATGGAGTTTTCGCAGATTCTTTGGCTGCTCTATCCACGGACATGGAGATGGGGAAAGAAGAAGGAGACAAAATGGGAATGCGGCGGGCTAAAGAATTCAGCGAGGAGTTAAGAAAAACTTGCCGCATCATAACCCAGCGAAACGTTCTCATGGTTTGTTCAAATCAAATTAGGCAAAACCTGGATGCTGGACCTTATGGAACGAAATATAAAAGCCCGGGTGGGGAAGCAATCGGATTTTACTCCAGCCTGCGCCTTCGCTGTAAAAGTCCTGAAAAAATAAAGGTCAAACGCAAAATCCGAGACAAGGAACATGAACGGGTGATAGGGGTAAAGACAGAAATAGAAGTGTTTAAATCTTCCATCTGGAAGCCTTATCATTCCGCGGAAGTATACATTTTATTCGACTATGGTATTGACGATATTCGCGCGAACCTTCGATTCCTCAAATCAATAACGGGATCCTACAAGTTAGAGAATATTCTGTTAGGCAAAACCTTGAACAAAGCCATCGAGGCGGTAGAGGAAGGCGATCTTGAATCGACGCTGAAAGATGAAGTGATTAAATTGTGGAATGAGGTAGAGAAGAAATTTGAAGAACCAAGAAAACCCCGAAAATGGTGAGGTTGATAAACGTGACCCTTTCATCCCTACCTCAGAAAAAAACAATCCGATTAAGATTAATCGGAGGCCCAGAACACGGGAGGGAAATAGAAATAATCAAGGGAATCTCTGAAATAACCCTACCCGGAATTGGAGCAAATGGCCTTATACAGCGATCGATTTATCGGCGATCACGAGGCAACCCGAATATATTTACGTACGACGACGGCAAGCGAAGATTATTAACAGCACATTACCGCTGCCCTATCGAGGCTGTGGAAGAAGGGGAAGGGATAGAAAAAACCGAGGCAAAAACATATAATGCCTTTACTGATTGGATGAAGGAACAGGGGTGCGCTCGCTTTGAGATTCTGAATTACTCATTTCGGGAGATAGGGGAAGGATACTTGCTCCGCGCCGAAATCTATGTTTATGCTGGGGAAATCCTAGAAAAGACGGATGCCGAAATCGAAGAGGAGAAGAGGAGTGGGCGAAATCGTAATTAAAAAAAGAACTCGCATAACCAATGCGTCCGCCAAGGCTAAAGGCAGAGCGTTACAAAAATGGGCCTGCCAAAAAATATCCGAACTATTGGGAATACCATGGGGGAAGGATGAACTAATTGCGTCCCGGGAGGCTTCTCAATCTGGAACTGACGTTCGATTGATAGGAGAAGCCAAAAGGCGGTTTCCATATTCAGTGGAATGTAAATCGCAAGAAACGTGGTCCGTTCCATCATGGATAAAACAGGCTAAAAATAATCAGATGGAAGGCACTGATTGGCTATTAATATGTAAGAGAGGCCGGGAGAAGCCGGTTGTGATTATGGATGCGGAGAGATTTTTTGAATTGTTGAAGGCAGGAAGGAATGTGTAATGTAAGGGGGTATTAAAAATTTCTTCAGGAGGACTATCTACTATAATAAAAATGGAGGGATATAAAATGTCAGGAGATTTCTGTTCAGCAGAGCGAGTGGAACAAGTGGTAAGATTGAAGGAACCGAGCATTTTTATCAAATTGTGGAGGCTGGTTAACCAATTTAATCCTTGGAGGAAAAGGCCGGAAAGCAATCTGGAAAAGCATGCCAGGAGAGAATTAGAAATAATAGGAGCATTCTCAAAAGGAGGAGATTTCTACGGGGGCATGACAGGGGAAGCCGTCATGGAGCTTGTGAAAGTCTTCGCGAATCAGGGACATTCCGGCATGTCCGCCAATATTGTTCGCAGCCTGTTTTCGAAGGTGGCTAATTTCAAACCTTTATCTCCCCTTAGAGGAACAGAAGATGAATGGGGAGAGCCTTTCTCAAAGGATGGAGCTCGCCAAAACAAGAGATGCAGTCGTGTTTTTATGGACGGGGATGGGAGCGCCTATGATATCGCAGGTAAAGTGTTCCGAGAGCCGAGCGGAGTATGCTATACCAATCGAAACAGTAGGGTTTCTATAACTTTCCCGTACATCCCGAAGACAGAAATTGTGTATGTGCCTGCAGGAGAGGATTTCCCTGGAGAATAAAATAGCGCTCCCCAGATGCCGTGTTTGCGGCAAAGCCTTAAAGAATCCCGAGTCAGTCAAACTAGGCATTGGGCCGGTTTGCCTAGCTCGGGAGATGGGACAAAGAGCCCGAAAGAGAACAATATTACATAGTGCTATTATTCCCAGATTGATTGATGTGAAGGAAGTCGAAAATGTTAACAAAGGTTGAAATCGAGAATTACCAGTCCCATAAAAAGACAGTCCTGGAATTCATTCCTGGAACGAACGTGATCATTGGAGAAACCGATGCCGGAAAATCCGTCATCCTCCGAGCAATAAGATGGGTGGCGGAAAATCGTCCTTTGGGGGATGGCTTTCGCTCTGAATGGGGTGGAGATACGAAAGTGACCCTCCACACCTCAGAAGGAAACGTCATCGAGAGAATCCGAACGGCATCACGAAATGAATACATAGTCAATGGGATGGTGCTAGAAGCATTCGGCGCGGCTGTACCAGAAGAAGTGATAAATGTCTTGCAATTGGACTCCGCCAATATTCAAACTCAAAGGGATGGCCCCTTTCTATTAGCGGCAACTCCAGGAGAAGCAGCTAGACTTTTGAATAAAGCTGCCTCTATTGATGATATTGATCGAACGATTTCGGAATTGAAAAAAAGCCAAAACAAATTGGATTCCAACATAAAGCACTACCGAAGTCAACTCTTGGAATCCAATCAACAAATGGAGCAATATTCAGATATTCCCATCATAGAAAATAAGCTAAAATCAGCGGAAGAATTGGAAAAAATAAGAGAAGAAAAAGCGAGGGCTTTGAAAAACTTGAGACAGGCGGCGAGTACTGCCGAAAAGATAGGAGGACAATTAAAAAAGATGGAACATGTTCCGGAATTGTTCCAAAAATGCATCGCTATAGAAAAGCAATTATCCTCCTATCGTAACAGGCGATCTCTTCATGAAAAACGCTCGGAAGCGGTTAGAAGATTGCGTGAGCTTCAAGATCTACTAAATTCTACCGAATATGTTGAACATGCGATTTCAATCCTAAAGGAGGCGGAGGAACAGGCCGCTGGCAGGAAAGAGAAAGATCGTCGATTGCGAGAACTGATGAGACTGAATAACAAGGGACGGCAATTATCTGTATCAATAGACAAAATACAAAAAACAGTCGAGAAAAAGGAGCAAGAATTTCTTGAGCTTTCTTCTCAGTCTTGCGTCCATATTTCAAAATCAGGATGTCCCGTTCTTGGGATCCCGCGGGAAGAATAAGGCATGGTAAAGAGGAGGTGAGGCGTTGAAGGCGACAGGAATTGTAAGGCGAGTTGACGATCTGGGACGAGTGGTGATTCCGAAGGAAATAAGGAATTTGAACGGAATGAAATCAGGAACCCCATTGGAATTTCTCGTGTCCCGGGACGAAATTATTCTCCGGATCTACCAACCCGGCTGCGTCTTTTGCAGAGAAATAGACGGAACCAGGATATTCAAAGGCAAATCCGTATGTAACGCATGCCGGGCGGATATTCTACGAATCCATTATAAACCCGGAGAACAGCAAAAATTGTTTGAATAGCAACAAGTAAGGAAGGTAGGAAAATAATGAGGATGAAAAGGACGCGGAAAACGAAAACGATAACAACAAAACCAGCTGACGCCATACTAGTATCGGATATGCACTTAACGGACTCAATCCCAGTTTCTCGAATAGATAATTACCTGCTGGCGCAAAGATCTAAGCTTCAATTTTTGCAGTCGTTAAGCGCTCAAAACAATAATTGCCCTATACTATGCGCAGGAGATATCTTTAACCACTGGAAGGCGAGTCCATGGCTTTGCGGAATTGCTTATCGCCATCTACCGCGTCCTTTCATCGGCATACCAGGCCAACACGATCTTCCCGAACATTCGTTAAAACAATATGAGCGGTCGGCATTAGGATTACTTGAGGCTGTTTCGGACAAGGAAGAATTTATCATCCTTCGCCAGATGGGAGAGCAAATACAGAGAAAAAATTTGAGGATTGTTGGTATTCCGTTTGGGGAATTACGCAATTTTGAACCGGACGAAAGCCTGAAGTTCGCGCTGCCTGATCTTCGGCGAATACTCATCTTACACGAATTAACCTGGCAAGGCAAAAAACCGTCCTGGGATAAGGGGAGCCGGACAGATATAGAATTGATTAATGAATTCGGGAATTATTTTGACTTAATTCTTACCGGAGATAATCATGAAGGATTTGTCACCCGCCAAAAAGATCCTCTCCATTCCCCGAGAGATTGTATCTTGGTCAACCCCGGAAGTATGATGAGAAGAACAGCAGATCAGGCAGATTACCAGCCTCGGTGCTATCTTTATTATGCCGATGAAAATGATGCCGTCCCGGTCTATTTTCCTATTGAGATGAATGTTCATACTCGAGAACACATAGATAAGGAGAAAGAGCGAGATGAACGCATAGCTGCCTATATTGAGCGAATCAAGAAAAACTGGGAGGCGGGGCTTTCGTTTAGAAAAAATTTGGAATTGTTCTTTCGTGAAAATAAAGTACCTCGAAAAATCAAGGAAATCATCTATAATGCCCTAGAAAAAGAAGGGTAAAATTAAGTTTTTAAGGATTTAAAAAAATTTCGTGCTCTTATTTTAGCTTCTAAGCGACTTTTAAAGGCCTCCTAATATAATAATACCAAAAGCCATTTTAAAACGGCTTAGAAGCTAAAATAAGAGCACAGCAAAAATAGCAAAAAGCCTTATTTTATAAGGGGTTTCAAGAACGCTTAACATACAGGGATGAGGAGGGAGAGTAGAAGATGTCAAGCAAAGAAAATCTGGGACAGCGACTGTTGGAACTCAAAGAAGATTTGGAAGAGAAAAAATCCGAGCGCTCCGAGCTGCAAGGAGAGCTAAAAAGCGTGATGAAACAGCTGAAAGATCTCGGGGTGGATTCCTTAGAAGAGGCGGAAGAGCAAATCGAAAAGGAAGAGCAGGAACTGAAAAAAATAGAAGCCTCAATTGAACAACAGATAGAGGAAATCGAAGAATTAATGGAGGAAAGGTGAGGGAGCTTATATGGAAGGCGATTCCTTCAGAATACAAAAAATAATAACCCCTGAACAACTAATTCATTCTGTTATAAATCCGATGGCGCTTTGCGCTAATGAGTTCTCTTGTATGCTCTGGGCGGTTCCGAAGGGAGATTGGAAAAGTGCAAGAAATGACTAATCATCTTCAAGATCTACGCAGCAAGCTGGAAAATCGCAAAGGGGAGCGGGACCAATTACAGCGCTCCATCGATGCCCTGGAGGATAAAATTAAGCAGGATAAACGTGCCCTCATCCGGTATGAACGCGCTCTAGAAATAGTCAAGAAGGTAGGCCTAGCCACACAGAAGCAATTAGAATATCATCTTTCGGAGCAAGTCAGCCTTGCCTTGGAGGCGGTGTTTGATGACCCGTATAAGCTCAAAGTTGAATTCAGGGAAAATCGGGGCAAAACGGAAGTTGAGTTTTTATTCACCCGGAGAAATCTTGAATTCCCTCCATCAGACAATGCCGGGGAAGGAGCGATAGCCGTCGCCGCGCTTGCCTTGCGAACGGCGTATTGGTCAATGAGACAGGATAAAAAAGTCCGGCCGCTTTTGCTCTTGGACGAACCACTCATTCGATTGAAAGGAATAGACGCCAATCGCCGCGCATTGGCCATAATACAGGAAATCAGCCGCAGATTGGGATTGCAAATCATTATGGTGAGCGATGAACGAGTACCTCGGGAGGATATCGTTTCCAATGCGGATAAAGTTTTCTCTGTTTCACAAAGCCGGGATGGAATCAGTAGCGTGTCAGAGGTTTAATTGATCGGCTCTCTCGGAGCGCATCGACTAAAACTATTAAAATCCACCAGAAGTAAAAAGCCCTGTCGTTGATTTTCGATGGGGTTTTCTTATCTTTTACAAAATTTTTTTCAAAAAACATGAGATTTTTTAATTTTTTTTTAAAAAAACCGTTGACTTAATATATATATTAGGTTATAATTATAGTAGAGAGAGAAAAGAAAACGTTCTTTGAAAACCGAAAACCGAAGCAAGACCAAAGGACCTGAGTGAGCTGAGTAGGAAGGCAAGCCGCCGGAGAGGGGCGAAGCCCGAGGCTCCCGGAAAAGGAGGCCCAACGAAAAGCCGACAGAGGCAAGGTTAAGCGAGGCGGACGGAAAATAAAGAAAAACCCGAAAGGGCGGGAAGTAACCCGATATCACGAGCCCGGAAACATGGGGCCACGACCTGTAAGACCTGGAAGGGCGCGCTTGATGACGGAGCCGTAGGGGGCGGCGATGACGAGAGACGCTAAAGACGGAAAGGCAAGCGAGCGCCAAGTTAACGGAAGGGTGAACCGGAAAAGGTGAGCTGAGGCGAAGGCCGCGCTCATACTTCTGGGATTGAGCAAGAACAAATTCTTTTCTACCGGCCCTGAACTGAGCCGTCAGGGTCGTGAGAAGGGAGGTTTAAAAATCAAAAAAAAGGAGTTGCTCAAAGTGTATCAACTTAAAAACGAATTACAAAATTATTTCCCCGCTTTCCTTATTGAGGATTGGGAGACCCCAAATCCCAATCACACCCACTTTTCTATCTTTAAATCAACTTTCTACAAGGATTTGGTTTATAACATCCACGTCCTTCACCGCATCAATGGCGGGGTTGTCGTTATTTACAAAAACGGTTACCCCTTAACCAATTTCAAATTTAATTACTTCAATCCGCGGTGGGAGGAGCTGGTTGCCTTCCGCATCAACAACATCATCCAATAACCTTTACCCGGGCTTCCGGCCCGGGGTGAGTTGGTCGAGAGACCAATTGACCCGGGGCCGGAACGAAATTAAAAAAAGGAGTTGTTAAGAATGAAGAAATTTATAATTGCGGATGAGGGTTTGCTCAATCGCGCAGCCATTGTGGTTGCGAGAGACGAAAACGAAGCAGCGGTCAAATATTATGAGGTTGCCGCTGCGAGTGGTGAACAGTACGGAAACCAAGGAATTAAGATGTTTACGATCGGAAACATCACATGGAATGATAGCCTGCAAAACATGAACACCATGACGTTTCGACATTATGCAGATTTACAAGACCTCCATAATGCCTGGATAGAGGATGTTCTTCCGATTAATGTGTGGATTAAGTACGCACATTCCGCAATTGTGGTTTAGTTGGCTGGCGTAAAAATCGTGCGAACGGGGATAAATAGATCCCCGTTGCCCTTTCGAAGGGAGCCAATAAAAAAAGGAGGACAGAACATGAGGGAAATTAAATTTCGAGCGTGGAACTGCGAGACAAAACGATATGACCCGTGTTTCTATTTGCTCAGCGAAGGAGATGGCATTATCAATGAAATAATCGGCATCGAAGATGATAATGGAAACGAGCAGTTAATAGAGCATGGGGAGGTAATCATTCAGCAATTCACCGGCCTGAAGGACAAGAACGGCAAGGAGATATACGAGGGCGATATTGTTTTTATTGATGATTCAATTGGGAAAATTGGCTGGAACAATGAAGCTTTGTGTTTTTGTATTTACTTTCTAATGGAAGACGCCGTCTTCCATGACGAACGACTATGCGACTATATAAAAGACATCGAAGTCATCGGTAACATTTTCCAGAACCCAGATCTTCTTGAGTAAGTTGGCTGGCGTGAGAATCGTGCGGAAGGGAGCTTCGCTCCCTTCACCCTTATTAAGGGAGCCAATAAAAGGAGGTAATAAAAAAAGATGAACGCTCAAGAAAGGACAATTAATCGGATTCATGAAAGTTTGAAGGATGCTGTTCAACGTTATAATGAGACTTTTGGTAAGGAACATAATCGCACGAAAGTCTTGAACTTCGAAGTAAGAGATTTAGGAGTTAACAACATTAAAGTGGTGCACTTCGAAACAAATTTTTCTGGAGGTAGTGTTTTCACTGAATTTCGCGGTCATTTGTTTGTAGGCCGACGCGGAGGTTTGAAAGGCGAAGTAAGGACGCTTTGTAATAGTTCCAAAGTTCAAGGACGCAAAGACCTTTACAAAGTGACCATGTGGATTTACTGAGACGACTGTTCCTGTGGAGGAACGCGATGCGTTTATGGATAAGGGAGGAGGGGCCAGAAATTGAAACTGAATCTTGACCCGGTTGAGTTTGCAGAGTTTTGCGGTGGGCGAGGTTTGCATGTAACAATACTTGAGACAGAGCAAACCATCGCCGGAAGAATCGAATTTAACTCCCCGGAGGAACTTCGCTCCATGATGGCGGAGTTCCTTAAAAGCAAAGTAAAAGCAAAGGAGCAGGAATAATGGATCGGTGTGAATGCTGCCGCAGAAAGCTTCGGCGTGATGAGGGTAAAGTTTGCCGCTTCTGCGCTGGGGAGATCCGGAAGCAGCTCAATGCCGCTATCCGAGATTGGGAGGATTGGGAGAAGCGGCTCAATGCTGCTATCCGAGATTGGGAGAGGCAAGAGGAATTATTATGCAAGTGGATTACTAAGATGAAAGGGAGGAAAAGGAAGGAATGAAAAACATCGTAACCATTCCAGAATCCTTGGATAGTCGCAAGAAAACGTGGCGCAAGCGGCTACAATCTGTGGATAAAAGCAAATCAAACGGATTTGCTTTTATCGGCGAGTGGTTAAGAGCTGGGGAACAGGCTGAATTGGAGGTTGGAGCTTTTGTTTTAGCCTATGATGAGCCCGGAAGCATGAAGAATTGGTACCCACAGGTGAGGCTGTTCAAAGTGACCGACCAGGGATTGGAAGAGGTGTTCTCCTGGAAAGGCGACTATGGAAAGCGCTCCTGGGCGCTAGCGGTCAGGGACGAAATAGCCAACATGCTAGCGAGCACCTCCGATCCCAAAGTACTCCTGGAGGAGTTGCTTCAGCGCAAAGAGCAGCTTCAAAAGGAATTGGATTTGGTTAATGAGCAAATAGAGATGCTTAACCAAATCCAACAGGATCAATAACTTGGGTATTGACTCTGCGCCAGATTGAGCTGCTGGCGCAGGGATGAATCCCCAAGGCTTAAAAGAAAGGAGGAGGTTCATGTGGAAGAAATCGTTGAAGCATCAGAAAAACTTTTTACTTTGGCGGGGCATTTAGATCGCGCCAAGGATCTCCTGGTTCTTCCTGTACGTCAGGAAGAGCCGGGAAAATGCCTTGATGCGAAGTTGCTTAAAACGGTAGCCGCCGACATAGTAGGCAGCGCAGTTCGTTTCTACCAACATGTTGCTGATTGGTAGAGACCCTCAGGCGGAAGCCTGGGGTGAG
>Ga0172377_10006572_pt1 | contig 11975 bp, 11 predicted proteins | sample Pumphouse3metaG_FD_119749 | JGI IMG/M metagenome (GOLD analysis project Ga0172377, IMG submission 119749) | Leachate microbial communities from a municipal landfill in Southern Ontario, Canada - Pumphouse #3 metaG | ecosystem: Engineered > Solid waste > Landfill > Unclassified | place: Canada... | reverse complement strand
GGTCGGTGTCATAATGTATCTGATAGGTGGGATTTTCTTCGTCTATCTGATCACGATGGGACAGGGCAGGAAGATAGAATGAAACTCGAACTCCAGGATATCCATCAGGGATATGGCGAAAGGATCGTCATAAACGGTATAAATGTCACTTTCGAGACGGGCAAGATAATAGTCCTACTTGGGCCGAACGGCTGCGGAAAATCAACGCTCATCAAGACCATAGCAGGTATAATGAAACCAAGGAACGGGAAGGTGAATCTGGATGATGTCGATGTTCTCGAGATGGATCCAAGTGAACGTGCCAAAAGAATAGGATATGTGCCACAGAATTTTGTTTACATGCCGTATACGACCGTGTTGGAGACGGTACTCGTAGGAAGGACACCGTACATGGGATGGGAGCCCTCGGATGAAGATCTCAGTGCGGTGGAGCGATCCATGAGGATGATGGACATCGACGATCTCATGTACGAGAATGTGAACGAGCTCTCGGGCGGACAGAGACAGAGGGTCTTCATCGCAAGGTCCCTGACGCAGGATACCGATTTCTATCTGTTCGATGAACCAACAAACGCATTGGATCTCAAATACCAGTTGGACACGATGGATCTTATGAGAAGATTGGTAACGGAGAAGGGAATAGGTGTGATAATGGCGGTACACGATCTGAATATCGCGATAAGATATGCAGATGACGTGATCATACTGAAGGATGAGCACATAGTGCTCCACGGGCCGCCCCGTGAGGTCATCACCACAGAAAGTATCGCGGATGTGTACGGAGTGAACGCCGAAATAGTGGAGAATAGGAACGGGTTATACGTTCTGGCATCCAACTCCATAAACCAAAGACAGTGATTTTCTGATATTCTGTTTGAAATCAATCCCTGTATGGAGGTATGGTTATGATCTAACAAATCGACGGTCTGATGTCAACGAGACACCATCGTCATGCATCGTTGTATTCTGATGATGCACACTTTGTAATTTTTTAATTACATTTTTCTTGTCTTTTGAAACGACCGTCGCGGTACAGACATGGTTGGTTTTTAAGTTGGCGTCAATACACGAAAGAGTTCTCATATCTCAAGTCAAAGACGATCCGATCCAGGCTGGGAGGAGCGTGAAAAAGATAAAACATCATTGTACGGACCCTATCTATCCTCGAAGACGTTCACATGCATACCGTCAGAACCGTTCAATATCTCGCAGTGAACCCCATATACATTCATTATGTTCTCTTCGTTTATGACATCCCTTGGGTTCCCAATCGAATATATATGTCCATTCTTCAACAAAACGACTTTATCAGAATATTTGAATGCCAGATTTATATCGTGAAGGGCGAAGATCACACCCGCATTCTTGGATGAGACTATTTTTTTCATAGTGCTTAGTGCGGATAACTGATTTTTCAGGTCCAAGGCACTCGTAGGCTCATCCAGAGCATAGTATTCTGGATTCTGGGCCAAAGCACGTGCGATGACAACCTTTTGCATTTGACCTCCGGATAGCTCTTTCGTATTCTTGTCGATGAGGTCTTCTATGCCCATCAATTCTATGGCTCTGGCAGCCATCTCAAAATCGTCTTCCGAATAGGACCATTCCATATACGGTGCACGACCCAGAAGTACAGCTTCGAAGACGCGTAAACTATCTCCGGTTACATATTTCTGTGGAACATATCCGACCAACTTGGAGAAATCCTTTCCGTGAAGTTCTAAAGCATTCTTACCATCGATGTTGATAGTTCCTGTCTTTGGTCGCATGATGTTGCAGATCGTCATAATAAGGGTGGATTTGCCAGAACCGTTAGGTCCTAGGACGGTCATTATCTCTCCCTTCTCAATATCCAAACTGACATCATCCAAAACTATGGAATCGCCATATCCTTGTCTGATCCCTTTTATACTGAGCGTCATAGCGATGTCACCTTGTTTTTACGGGATACCATCCAGATGAAAAACACTCCACCCAGGATATACATGATTATACCGACCGGTAATTCACTAGGACTGATTATAATACGCGCTACGGTATCTGATAATAACAAGATAAGTGCCCCAACCAACGCAGACGCAGGTATGAGGTATCTGGAATCGTTACCGATTACAAGTCTGCACAGGTGTGGGGCCATCAGACCGATGAAACCTATTATGCCAGTGAAGGATATACACGCGGACGTGACCATGGTGGATATTATCAATCCTCTCATTCTCAGTCTGTTTACGTTAACGCCCAGATTCTTGGCTATGTCATCACCTGCTGAAAGGGTATTCAGGTTCGACGACATACACTCCAGTAATATGAAGCAGATGATCACTATCGGTATCAAAAGAATGTCCGTTTCCCATGTTGCATTCCACATGCCGCCCATCAACCAAAGCGTTATTTCACGCAATGCATCATCATCCGAAATGTACTTCGCAAGAGAGATTCCTGCCTGAAAAAGATAACTGATTATGACCCCGGACAAGATTATGGTGGAGCGGGAGACATTCGGACGTCTGGAAAGTAACAGGACTATTCCGATGCTCGCCAGACCACATGTGAATGCACATACGACGATCAAAACAGATTTCAAAGATATATCATTGCCGAAGATCTCAATGCTGTCTGTGATCGCCGAACCGAATATCGCAGGTAAAAACACTATTCCCATTGCGGCACCGAACGATGCTGCAGAGGATACACCCAATGTGAACGGACTGACAAGGGGGTTACGCAAAAGGTTCTGCATGACAGTACCAGATATCGCAAGTGCTATGCCGCACAGTATACACAACACCGTGCGCGAAGATCTCGCATACACTATGGTGGCATACCATTGATTGTCGGGAAGAGGGACAAGCGATCCGAAGATCGCATGTCCCAGGGATTTGGTCACATCGATGAAGGATATGCTCACTGAACCGATGCCTACCGACACTATCGCTGTTATAACGAGAAACAATAAGGTCACACCTATGAACAGGAGTTTTTTGTGAACGGACCGTCCATAGCTATCCTTCAGGATCCACTCGCTTGAACCCCTTCTGATCTCATCAACCACATCTTTGTGCCTTGTTCCTTCACCCATCCTGCCCAAATCCTTGATTGAGGGATCAGACCTGGTATGCCAACCAGGAATATTCCTCGGAGAATCCGTATTTCTCGTTGAACTCATTCGCAAGTTCCAATGCGGATTCTTCCAATCCAGTATCTATGCCCAGTACCTCAGCAAGGACAACATATCCTACGAAATCCCTGGGGCCGGACATTATGTCGGTTTCCAGGACATATGTATTGCCCGAATCGGAGACGTTCAAGTCTCTGAAATCGTAAGATCCTTCGAAATTATCCAAGAACGACTGATATGATGTCTGACCCGTTGAATTGCTCAGGCCGCGTATGAACAGATACGATATGCCACCGGATTGATCCGCGTCCCATATCGTTTCAGAATCTATGTCCGTTGACACGCCGCTACCGACCGACGATAGTTCTCTGGTGTAATTCGTTACTCCTAAGGATTCAACAATCTTACTGAGTTCGGAATTCTGATTGTAATATTTTTTCATGGATGTGAATGCAAAAAGGAAATTGCTTTCGGAAGGGGTCACTTTCGAAAGTACGTGCTCCGTGATCGATTCATACTGATCCATGTATCCTTCCAGTGCATCGTTGACCGACTTGGATCCGAGTAACAACGCAAGCTGTTCGATATCCCTTAGCATTGTCTCCCCGTAACAATCAAGACGAATCACGGTTATGCCATAGTTGGATTCCAAAGCTTCTTCTGCGGCAGTGGAAAGCGACCTCGAAGACGACTGAGATATCAATATCTTCGTATTTTCTGAAAGCATTATCTCTCCGTTGGGATTGTTGTATTTGCCTATGTCCCTCGCGTCACCGTATATATTGGCCAGAAGTTCCTTCGTGTCTGTATCTATGCATGTGACACGATCCGCTACGCCGAGAATCTGCAGGAATTCCGCAGCATTGGAACTGGTGACACATATCTTGTTCACAGGTGCTTCGATCGTAATCTCATTTCCGAGACTGTCGGTTATAGTGACATTCCCTTCTATGGTGTCGCTATCTTTCTGATCATCGCTGTAAACGTAGTATACCGCTGTACCCGCGATCACGACGATTGCAACCATAATCAATGCAGCTATCTTCGAATTCATTTCAATCACAGTAATATTTATTTATGGCAAAGTGTCAGCAAATAATACGATATAAATATTAGTATACCTAAATGTCTCGTGAACACACATCCGACAAACAAAATAAACACTTATGCAAAATTATCCAAATAAACATACGATCATCGACAATATGGAAACAACACAGCACTGGATCTTTCAATTCATTCTTTTTCTTGAAAGGACGTTGTGTTAACTAAATCTCATCGATAACGTTTACACACGGTGTGGGTCATAAACAAAAGTACATAGATTTTCCTGTTGGGAGGAGAAACAGAGTTTTTTCGTATAGGCACAATGCAACAGTACAATATCTTGCGAAAGTACAGAAACAGATCTCTTTCAAAAGATCCACCTATACGAAATTCAGAAAATTGCCGTTTCAGAATAGACATTCGAATTCTCAAAATAGAATTATAGCTACGAAAGGTCAGGATTCTTTTCCATAGTTCAGGTCAGGATGTCCGGTTCAAACAGATCACCTGTAACAATCGAAAAATATGATAATAATATCAGGGATACCGTAAGGAACAACGTGGACATTGGGATTGAGCGTTACACAAAGATCCTATGCCGTCCGCATATGGAGAAGTCCTCTTACTCTGCAGTTCGGGGATCATTCGATTTCTGGTCGTAAAGGAGCGTGAAAAAATGAGATATCTGGTCATAGGGGCGGGTGGTACGGGCGGATGCATCGGAGCGTACATGACCGAAGCCGGAAAGGACGTCACGCTCATAGCCAGAGGCGAGCATCTGAAGAAGATCCAGAGCAAAGGACTGAGATTGGAGAATGGATCCGAAGATTGGACGGTCCGATCGGTGAAGGCATGCGACATGGCGCATTATACAGAGGATCCGGATGTGATTTTTGTCTGTGTGAAGAGCTACTCGTTGGATGGGGCGGTCCCATTCATCAAGAGGGTCGCAGGAAAGGATACGGTGGTGATCCCGATCCTGAACGTATACGGGACAGGTAGAAGATTGCAGGATACGTTGCCGGAGATGTTAGTGACGGACGGCTGCATATATATTTCTGCCAATATCAAAGAGCCAGGGATCATCCAGATCCACGGAAGGATATTCAGGGTCGTATTCGGTGTGCGTGAAGTGTCGGAGTATCGGCCCGTTCTCAAACAGATAGAACGGGATCTGAACGACAGCGGTATCGTCGGGATCCTGTCGGATGACATCCGAAGGGATACTCTGCAGAAGTTCTCCTATGTCTCTGCGATGGCCGCATGCGGACTCTACTACGACGTCGAGGCCATGCAGATGCAAGGACAGGGGGAGATCAGGGAGATGTTCATTTCGCTGGTCAGGGAGATAGAAGTTCTGGCCGAGGCCAACGGAATCCGTTTTGACAAGGACATCGTACGAACGAATCTTGGTATCCTCGACGATCTTGCGCCCTCTGCGGTTACCTCGATGCAACGGGATATAGCGCAGGGAAAGGAATCGGAGATCGACGGTCTGATATTCGAAGTGGTCCGTGCGGGCAAAAGGTACGGGCTGTCCATGCCGATGTATGAGAAGGTAGCAAAAAGATTCGGTTTCTCGGTCCTATGATGTTTTTTTTACACTGCGGTCATTGCAGACATCTTGGGTAAGTGCGGTGCCATGGGTTTTTTCGTAAACAGGGATCAGAGGATGGACAGCAAGGTCGGGATAATCAGACAACCCGTGAGATGGACCCTGCTGACATCTGCATAGATAGGAAGAAAGCCCATTATCGTCGATACCGTTAGGATGATCAATCCGAAAGGCCCCGTCATCAAGGACACAAGTGAAATCATCAGAACGATACTGAATCTGTTGACATCGGCGATGTCCATCCTTGAGACCAGTGACGACATAATATTTCCCGAGAATACCGTCAGCTTATAACCGAGAAGGGCTGCTATCGCAACACTGAACAGCAGCAGCAGAAAAGGACCATTCATGAAACCGACGACACTGTCACCGAGTATATCTTCGATGACAAGCATCGTACCGGATCTTCCCTTTCCTGATACGGATATGGTGACTAGCATCATCACCGCAGATGCCGTCCCGATCGATGCAACCATGGAGATGAAGCCCTTCGGTTCCCTTTCGGGAGTAACGGTGTCAGAGACGATCGCACCAGCCGTTGCGGTTATGCCCGGAAACCATCCGGTGATGCAACCCGTCATAACGCCTTTGAGTCCCGGTACCGGACCGATCGGGTATATTTCGCCATCGGTCTGTTCTGTCGTTTCGGTCCTTTTCAAAGACTGCAGCAGGGCAGGCATTCCGAAGAGTCCGGTGAGGAGCGGAAAAAGAATGTTCCCGTAACCGAACGGACCATTGCAGGGTATATCCGCGTTCATACAAAAATATCCGAGAAAACCGGATAGAAGTACGGTTGTCAACGCCCAAACGCCTTTTCCTATGTCCGATTCGCTGAAGACCATCATCAGCAGTACGATCGAGAGGACCGCAACGGTCAGGTCGTCCAGATATCCTCCGAGTCCTATGACCAGAAGGTATTGCATCGGAATCGCGATCGCTATGGATGCACAGGCGCCCACGGTGCTGCCTATGGCAGCGGACCTAACTGCGACCATGCCCTTGCCTTCAGAAAACAATCTGTGGCCGGGAAGCATGCTCAGGACATCGTCCGGATCCGGTGCGCCGATGAAAACGGAAGGAACGAAATCAACGAAGGAATGGACGACGGATGCCGACATCACGCAGGAGGCGACACACACAGGGACACAATCAGAAGGGATGAAGATTGAAAGGAGTCTCTCCAAACTCGGATAGAAGGTCATCATCAATGCGGCCAATGTGTTGACATGGATCCCGGGAACAAGACCGGAGAGGGTGCCTATGAAGGCGCCTGCGATACTCATGTACACTACGAAGAGTATTATTTCCGTTTCCACGAACGGACACGTTCAAAGACGGGAATAAAGGGGCGAAGCTACAGTTAGTCGAGATATACGACCCGGTCATCAACGATGTTAACCTTCAGAAGGGATTTGATCCTGATCCCGAATTCCTTTTCCAGGTCGGTCTTTCTTTCGGTTTTCTCGAATACCACGATGATGTCGACGATCCTGCATCCTATCGTGTCCCTGAGAGCGTCGATCATCGCACGCATCGTTCCGCCGGTGCTCAGGACATCGTCGATTATCACGATACGGTCTCCTTTTTTCAGACCGTTGATGAACATCCTGGTATTGGAATAGCCGGTGCACTGTGCGATATCGATCTCTCCCGGAAGGTCATACTTCCTCTTTCTGATGACGTTGTACGGAATGCCCAATCTGAGCGAGACCGGAACGACCAGATGTATCCCCATCGCCTCCGGGGTGATTATGTAATCACAATCGAAATCACCGATTCTGAGTATCTCGTCGGTCACCTCCCGCAGCAATTCAGGATCCATGAAAGGAATACCGTCCGTTACCGGATGTATGAAATAATGATAATCGCCAACAGCGATCACGCGGCATTGAGATACGCTCTCTTTCAGTTTCTCAAGCATTGGGGGCATCCTCGGCTGTATCGCGTTTCAGGTTCGAATCCTGTCGTACAGACACATACGGCCTGTGAATATCTTTACCTCATTCTTATACTGTCGCACCTTCGAAGCGTTTACGCACACCTTTTATAAGGATGAAACATAACCCGGGACGATACAATGGACCTCGAACAGCGATATGCCCTGGTAACAAGGAATACGGAAGAACTGGTGACGGACGGGGAGCTTAGAACGTTGCTCACAAGCGGATCTCAGCCTTCGGCGTATATCGGGTTCGAGCCGTCCGGTCTGGTACACATAGGGTGGGCGTTGGTCACCGCCAAGATACGCGATCTCTGTGATGCAGGTTTCAAAGTGATAGTATTCTGGGCGGATTGGCATGCCTACATCAACGATAAACTGGGTGGGGACATCGAGAACATACGTACATGTGCCAGATACATGGAGGATTGTTTCAGGGCGCTAGGAGTCCCCGAGGACAGGGTGGAGTTCAGATACGCATCGGAGATTCTGGACAGCATAGACTACTGGGAGAAGGTCCTCAAGGTAGCGAAGGTCACTTCGCTCTCGAGGGTGAAGAGGGCGATGACGATAATGGGACGCTCAGAGGACGAGGCCGAGGTGGATTCTTCGAAACTGTTCTATCCCATTCTACAGGTCACGGACATCTTCTGTATGGACGTGGACCTCGCCTATGCTGGATTGGACCAGAGGCGCGCACACATGCTCGCGAGGGATGCCGCGGAAAAATTGGGATGGAAGAAGCCGATCGCACTGCACACGCCTCTTCTTCCCGGACTCAGCGGCGGAGACAGGATGAACCCTGCCGCTTCGAAGATGTCCAAAAGCAATCCTGACAGCAGCATAAACATCCACGATACACCGGACGACATCAGAAGGAAGATGGGCAAGGCGTTCTGTCCGATGGAAGCGGAAGAGGCAGACACCAATCCCGTCCTCATGATATGCAAACATGTCCTGTTCCCCTCTCTCGGAGTTCTACAGATAGACCGTCCCGAGAAGTTCGGTGGACCGATATCGTTCGGAAGCTACGAGGAGCTCACAGACGTGTATTTTGCGGGGAAGCTGCATCCGATGGATCTCAAAAAAGGTGTGGCCGAAGGATTGATAAGATATCTTGAACCGGTCGATGCCTACTTTGCGAAGAGTCCGAAGAATCTGGATGATATGCGTGGGATATTGAAGGAATTGGGGAAGATCTGAGTCTCAATCCACTTCCTTCGGCAGACTGTTCGCTTTTATTTTTCTGAATTCCGCCATCGTCCTCTGCATGCATATGTGCAGCATGGCCTCGACGTCGCCTGTACCGGAGAGACCAGCGGCGCCGTCGTGACCTCCGCCGTCCGTTACGGTCTCGGAGCTGACACATTTCATTATCTCACCCAGGCTGATGCCTCTGCGTATCATCTCCTGTGTCGCTCTGGCACTCATACGGAACTCATCATCCCTCTGCGAACCTACGAAGACGACGTCGGCACCTGCGGCGAGAAGGGCCTTGCAGCCCGAAGCCTCGAAACTCCCGCCGTGGGAGACGGCGACGATCATGTCGCTCACGCGATCGAACTTGGACCGTTCGATGCATTTCATGACGGATACGCGTTCGGACATGCTCGTGGCGGCCTTGGTGAGTTCCATGGCCTCATCCATGCCTATGCCGATTGCATCCATCACGTATGCGAAATCCCTGAGCAGCGTAGAATTGGCGAATTGGAAATGGCCGCTGTCGGTGAGCATCCCTCCCAGAAGGGCGAGGCCGACGTCTTTTGTGATATCGATGTTCTCCGATCTCATCAGGTCCAGAACTACCTCGGTGCAGGCGACCTTCGTGTCATCGCACAACAGATGCATGCGGCTCCATTTCCCGGTGGTCCCGTGATGATCGATTATGACGCTACCATCGGGGACTTTCACATCTCCTGGCTTGAATTGTTCGGGCGACGATGTGTCAACGACGACAACGAGTTCATACTCGGAGACGTCGCATTCCGAAAGGACATCGAAACCCATCTTCTCCGACACGAGTCTGGATACGCGGTCTATGCCGCCCGGGGCGTAGATGTCTGCGGGTGGGAAGCATCTTGAGACCGCATAAGCCGAGCCTATGGCATCCATATCCGCGTTCCCGTGGACGAGGATGACCTTCCTTCTGTCCCTGAGCTTATCTGCCGTGGACCTGAGCATATACGTACTCATGACGAGGGCATATAATGTTGTTTCTGCGTTCAGTTGCCTTCGTATGCAACCAGGGATTCTACCGGATAGTCCTTCAGCTTATCCCTTCCGTGAAGTCCCTTCAGTTCTATCACGAAGCAGATCTTCACGACTTTGCCTCCTAGCTCTTCGATCATCTTTGCCGTCGCTTCGGTCGTTCCGCCTGTGGCTATCAGATCATCTATGATGACGACCTTCTGTCCCGGTCTTATGGAATCCTTGTGCATCTCGAGTGTCGCCGTTCCGTATTCCAGAGCGTACTCCTCAGAGATGCACTCTCTTGGAAGTTTCCCTTTTTTACGAACGGCGATGAATCCTTTGTTGAATCTGTACGCGATCGGTGCACCGAAGATGAACCCTCTTGATTCGGAGCCGGCGACCAGGTCGAAATCCAGATCATTCAGCATCTCGGCTATGCCGTCCAGGGCAAGTTTGAATCCGTCAGGGTCTTTTATGATTGTCGTGACATCTCTGAATATTATGCCCTTCTTAGGAAAATCCGGTATGTCTGTAACATAGTCTGCGATGCTCTTCATTGTGAGTCCTCTGCCCCTCATGGTATCGGATGGTATTATTGCTTTTGCAGCCTGACCTCGACAGAAGATTTTGATTTCGGAAGAATTTGACAGTTGAGTATCCGCTACAAAGTAGGGGGTTTCAGGTGTTCGATTTAGCATTGTGTTGGCAGTCTAAGGGGGCTTTCAGCTCCCGGAGACCCGGAAACGACCATCATCCCTGAGGATGCGTGAGTTCAAAGGCTCGAAATCGGAATGGATGCGCCTGACAGCCTGCTTCCTGTCGTAGATGTACGTAACTGTCAAATTCTGCAACGAATCGATGATGAATCTTGTAGAACTCTTCCTTAGTCCGGCATCTCATATCATATCATGGACACGATTACCTGGGCCAGGAAACACAACAGAAGCGTGCCCTTCACACTGTATTCCGACCTATCGATTTTATGGACCATCGGCCACCGACATGTATGAGTCCGGCGGACTCACCACGAGATCCAACCGTACCCCGATTTCAAAGTAAGATGACATTTCGTTGTGTGTATTTTCAGATGTCACGGACATTCCGATCTCTTCAGGGATTTCTGTTTTTCTTAACTGTCTCGGATAAAATATTTATTCGAATGTCATCGACTTTTCACTCTTTTTCTCTTTCTCGTACATCTTACGCATCAAATATGATATCGGGATGCCCAGGATGTATATGTACAGCGATTGGTCCCAATTCAGTACCAGGGATGTAAAAATTATCACCAGGGACAAAGCGGTCAGTGCGGCCGGTACCCTGCACCTCATACTCATGTCGCTTGGGTCCACATCCTCTCTTATGATGTCCGGCTTGTATGAGTACATCACCATCGTAGTGGAAAGTAGACCGAGCATGAAGTTAAGGACCGCAAATATTGCGACGGGCAAAGACGAGTCTCCGTATTCGAACAATATGTCCATGGATGCGGGGACCAAAGCCACAAAGAACAGTGATGCCAGACACAGAAATATCATTGTTTCATCTACATGTTTTACCCTATTGAACGATATGTGGTTGGATATCCAGAAACGTATCAGGACCAGGAATACTATGGCATAGTCAAGAATTCCTATGAAAAGTGTGTCCAGTTCTTTATTCAGAGGGATGTTCGGGTCTATCGTGATATTCAGAACAGCCAAGGTCAACACTATTGCGTACACGCCATCGGATAGGGCCTCTATCCTGTGTTTTGGAAGGTGATCTATCGGACATCCTAACGGGTATGCAGGGCGAGAAATAATAGCTTTTCTGGACATATGCCTCCATGGATTGTGCGTAAACATGTATGGGTCGCGTCGGGGAAGTGAAGCCTCTTCAAGTCGTATCCGTTCATGTAGATCTCTCCAGAGTGCTGATGAAGGCAGACAAAGCCTCGGTGTTCAAGAGGTTCCGTTTCGATTTTCCCCTTATAGACGTCATGCCGGTCGGAACCATATCGTTGTGACTGCCAACTTTTGAAGTATATATCGCACATGACACGATTCATTCTTACGATGTTACAT
>Ga0172377_10006571_pt1 | contig 11976 bp, 7 predicted proteins | sample Pumphouse3metaG_FD_119749 | JGI IMG/M metagenome (GOLD analysis project Ga0172377, IMG submission 119749) | Leachate microbial communities from a municipal landfill in Southern Ontario, Canada - Pumphouse #3 metaG | ecosystem: Engineered > Solid waste > Landfill > Unclassified | place: Canada... | reverse complement strand
TGCTCATTTCTATATCATCTAATCTTCGTGATTATATGCTTTATTTCTGATATTTATAAAGATTTTGAAACGGTCATTGAGCAATACCGCAAACGTGACAATGTAGAAAAGTTTTTTGAAAATTTTAAAGAAAGAATTGGATTGAAATGCTTTCTAACAGGCAAACAAACAGTTGTAATTTCAAAATTGTTTTTTGCTTTTATAGCATTCATAATTTATGGTGAATAAAAAATTCGCAAAGGGAAGGCAACCTTCAAACAAGAAAGCTTGTTAAAAAATTATACAATACAAAAATTATTTGATAATTTTGACACGATCGAAGAATATCAGGTTGCAAAAGGCAATTTTAAATGAAGTAAAATAACCAAAAAGAAACATGATATTTTAACAGAATTATGCTTCCCCGATTTAAAGAATTAGCCCATGTTATTGTGTTCTACAAAAACAGGGAAAGAATTCAGGGATTTTCAATCGGTGATAATATTTTAAAAATGCGGCATGAATTAGCAGCAAAATTTAGTTTGAAGTGTTTCGATGATTTTAATTTTTCATTAACTTCCTCGTGTGATACAAGGACTTCCTCAATAAAAGACTTATGTGGGATGCTAATATCAAGAGAATTAGCTGATGGCGATGCAATAGCCAAGTAATTTTTGCTCGCAAAAACAACATTGCCGGTTTCACAATAAAAAAAGACGCCTGCTTTTTCCGCGTAATATCTAAGTAGCTCCACGGGGGCTGGAGGGATTGCCACAAATATATTGGGACAGCCATTTATTATTTTTTCTGCGATTACAATATGATTTTCTGCTGTTTTTCCGTAAACCCTGCCGGGGCTATTTTTTATATAAATAAAAGGGTCTACCGGCAAACCTTCAAAGCTAAAACTCTTGTTCGAAAGAGTAATATTTATTGTTGAAGCTGCGCGTGATTTTTCCATTCCTAATTCCATACCCAAGAAGTTTGATATGTTATCAAGAGAAAGGCTGTTGTCTTTAATGATGCCTGGTGCATATAACCAGAACAAAACTCGCTTATCCTTTTGGCAATATTTTTCAATATTTTGACGCTGATAATCTGAAAGGACAAAAGCATTCGCAAAAACCATCAGTCGATATTGTGAAAGGTCAACATTGGGGATATCGTCAAGCAAGTAGATATCGTAAGGAGCACCCATTTTTCCCAGTTCTTCCATTTGCTTCATTATCCATGAACCAACTGTTCCATATGGGTGATATAGAAAAGATGCTTCATCTACAATTAAGGCGATTTGACAAATTGATTCCCGATCATTTTGGATGTTAATACTTCCTAGTCTTTGTGCTTCTGAAAACAATTCTAATAATTTTTCGTTGTTATACCAACCTCCCCATAAATCAAACCACCAATTTACTGTTCCGGTCACTAGAAAGCGGGCAAATACTGCTTTCAGTAATTCCCAACTGTCTGAGATATTGTCTGGCCCCAACCATCCATCTTGGTCATATTCACCATCAGGATCCATCTCAGGATTGGTTTCTGATACGAACCGACTGAGACAAGTTCTAATATCAGCTTCTGCATAGAAAAGTTTTCCGGCTTTTTGGATTGATGAGAATGCAGTGTAAGAATAAATATCATCATTACCAACAGCTTCCCTCTTTCTTAATCTGCTATGAGCATTTGATATAAAATCTATTTCTGGAGCATTCAAAACACGTCTTAATGCCAAGTGTCCTTGATGACCCCATATACATGTATATCCATAAAATATTCCAGTTAATAACTTACCGCCGCAAGCTTCTTTTACAGCACCACATAAAGCGATCGCTGAATCTGCTACCTCTTCTGAGTAGAATTGACGATAAGCAATGGTAAGATGAGATTTTATTGGATCTAGAAAAATTCCAAGGTCACTTTTTTTCTGATCTTCAATGGAAGGAATAGATATTGAATCCTTATATTCTATATTCGTATCCTTTTCAAGCAGCCATTCTTTAAAACGTTGTTCTGCGCAATAACTATAATCATTTGTACCTCCAAATTCTTCTGTTTCTCCAGCACCAATATGATAACCAATAATTCTGTCACCATAATTCATTGAAGCAACGTGGCAGACTATTTTCTTTAAAACATCTCCAGTTGCTTCGCGCCAGATTTTAGAAGAAAAAGAAGGTCGAAGAGAGCCATTTTCACGCTCACAGAAAACTTCTTTTGGATGTAGCTTATCCCACCAATCAAGAGAGTCGCAATAAATTCTCGGGAAAATCCATGCATTAGGGTCCTCATCTAATATTTTTTTTATAGATTCATCGATGACATCAAAATCCAAATCATCAACTCCACGCCAGATTTCTCGCGTTTTATGTTTGACTTGTTTTTTTGATCTGTTTATCCACTTGTTAGTTAAAGTTAAACTTAGTGAATAAACATGAACGCCATGCTGCGCCATTTGACGATAATATTTATTTTCCGGGCAATAGGAAATGTATGCCATTGGAAACATTGCATTACCATTAATGAAGACCGTAGGTTTTCCCTTATATGTTTTTATTTCACAAAAAGGCATTTTGTCATTATTAAATTTCGTTAATTTTATCATAATTTATATTTTTTTATTACTGTTTACCTCAATCCGCGAATTACCACGCAAGAAAACGCTTAAATAGTTAACAAACTGTTGGTTTGTAGTATAACAAATACCATAATTCCACTAACCAATGAGGTTATCAATACTTAAATTTATGTTACGTTCTGAAGAAATCAACTCGAAGGACAGTTTTCCTTTGCAAAAAAACTATTGGATGGAAATGTCCGCATGAAAGATTGGGATGCCGAACTTCGCCCCAGTCCAAAACCCGTGCACCGAATAGATAAAATAAAGGCCGCCAATCACTCTCAAGACATCAACGCTTATAAACTAGGTATTAAAGGAGTAGAAACCACCGCCATAAGAAATCTATACACTCATTTCAGGACTGTAAACAGAGAAATAAGAAAATGTGTTTTTCGAGATTCTGATTCTTTTCAATCCGCCAATTCTTAAAAATTTCCCCTAAAAAGTGATAATCATGGATTGATGTATTATATTAATTAACTTATGTTTTCTTAACTTTTAGGAACCCGAAAAATATAAAGGAACGAGTAAAATGAAAGTCATATTAGCGTATTCCGGCGGACTTGATACCTCTTGTATCTTAGCCTGGCTTCAAGAACAATATAATGCAGAAGTAATTACCTATTGTGCCGATGTCGGACAGGAAGAAGAGCTAGACGGATTAGATGAGAAGGCAAAAGCCACTGGCGCTGTTAAGTCCTACATTGAAGATCTGACAGAGCCCTTTGCCAAAGATTATATTTTCCCCATGTTCCAGGCAAATGCTATTTATGAAAACATGTACCTGCTTGGCACGTCCATTGCGCGCCCGCTAATTGCAAAACGCCTCGTTGAAGTCGCCAAAGCCGAAGGCGCAGAATATATTTGCCACGGCGCTACCGGCAAAGGCAATGACCAGATTCGTTTTGAATTAAATGCCTATGCCCTAAATCCGGATATTAAAATTATTGCTCCATGGCGTTCAAAAGACTGGACCTTCAAATCCCGTACCGATCTTATTAATTATGCCAAACAGCATAAAATTCCAATTAGTTTTTCAACCAAGAAGCCCTACTCCATGGATCGGAATCTTCTTCACATCAGTTTTGAAGGCGGCGCGTTGGAAGATCCATGGATCGAATCACCACAAGAAACACATGTTCTTACCGTTCCAGTTGAACAAGCCCCCGATCAGGCCGAATATGTTACCATCCACTTTGAAAAAGGCAACCCCACTGCCGTAAACGACAAAAAGCTGAGCCCCGCAAATATCATGCGCGAATTAAATCGCCTCGGCGGCAAGCATGCCATTGGGCGTATCGATATTGTTGAAACACGGTTTACCGGCATGAAAGACCGCGGTGTTTATGAAACACCAGGCGGGACGATCCTATTCCATGCACACCGCGCAATGGAATCCATCTGTATGGACCGCGAAGTCATGAGCGTCCGTGATTCCATGATTGACAAATATGCCAATATGATTTATAACGGTTTCTGGTTTGCCCCAGAACGGGAATTCATGCAAGCAGCGATTACCGAAAGCCAAAAGAATGTCACCGGCGATGTCCGCTGCAAACTATACAAAGGCAACTGCTTTATTGTCGGGCGTCGTTCTCCTTACACCCTATACGATCCACAAGTCGTCACCTTTGAAAAGGATGACGTCTATAATCAGGCGGATGCCACAGGCTTTATTAAATTAAATGCACTGCGTTTACGCCTCAGAGCAAAAGCAAATAAGCCAGAATGCTAAGGAGCACGAAAATTTTATGCTAGTTCAAATGCTTAAAGGCAAATTACACCGCGCCGTTTTAACCGGATGCGTACTTGAATACGAGGGCAGTATCTCCATTGACCGGGATCTGCTGGACATGGCCGGAATTCATCCAAGCGAAAAGCTTCAAATCGTCAACCAGAGTAACGGAAGCCGCTTGGAAACATACGCCATCGAAGCAAAACGCGGAAGCCGTGAATTTTGCTTAAATGGCGCGGCAGCCCGCCTCGGAATGCCTGGCGATACGGTCACCATTATGTGCTTTTGCACGATGGATGACAACGAAGCCGCAAACTGGAAACCAAAAGTCGTTTTACTGTCCGATCATAATCAGACCATAAAAGTAAAATGATTTAGGCTATAATAGCAAGAATTTGTCACTGCCCCTGATTTTTCAGACAGTGACTTTTCTTTGAAAACAAAGAATGAAAAAAACTTAGCGGGAAACAGATGAAGACATTAAATATCGGGCTTATCGGCTTTGGGACAATTGGCGCCGGCGTTGTAGAATCCATTCAAAAAAACGTAAAACTGATTGAAGCGCGAACCGGCATTACTCCAGTTATTACCAAGATTGCCGATCTGGATATCATCACCGACCGCGGCGTAAAAGTGCCCGACGGCGTTCTTATGACCGATGCAATGGCCCTGATCGAATCACCCGATGTCGAAGTCGTTATCGAACTTGTCGGCGGGACAACAATCGCCAAAAAATTTGTTGTCGCCGCATTGACCCATGGAAAATCCGTTGTTACGGCCAACAAAGCCCTTTTAGCAAAATATGGCAAGGAGCTTTTTGAACTGGCAGACCACTATCACTGCGAAATTTATTTTGAAGCAAGTGTGGGCGGCGGAATCCCGTGCATCAAAGCCCTGCGAGAAGGACTTGTTGCCAATCATATCGAGAAAGTTTACGGAATCCTAAATGGCACCTGCAACTACATCCTCACCAAAATGGAATGCGAAAAAGCAGATTTCACCAAGACCCTTCTAGATGCCCAGGAAGCCGGCTATGCCGAAGCTAATCCATCAGCCGATATTGATGGCTATGACACTGCGAATAAAGCCGCCATTATCGCCAGCCTCGCTTTCGGAAAATGGTTCAGCGTGGAAGACGTAGACGTCCAAGGCATTCGCGATGTCACCGTTCAGGATATTGAATTTGCCGCTAGCCTCGGCTACCGGATAAAATTACTGGCCGTCATCAAAAATGTCCATCAAAAGATTCAGTTGTCCGTTCATCCGTCTTTAGTTCCATTCAATTCCTTGATCAGTCACGTTAATGATGTCTTCAACGCCCTGCTTATACAAGGCGATATTGTCGGCTCTACCATGTACTATGGCCGTGGTGCCGGGCGTGCCGCCACCTCCAGTGCCGTTATTGCTGATTTGATCGATTTAGGATTGAACAAGGCCTGTAATTCGGCGCGTCGTCTACCTGCCTTTCCGCAGTTTAACGAATATAAGGGCCTACTTCCTTCCACAGAAGTGCGTTCCCGCTTCTATGTCCGTTTGCAAGTTGAGGATTCTTCCGGTGTTTTATCCAAAATCAGCGGTATTCTCGGAAATCACCATATCAGTATTGCCAGCGTCAGTCAAAATGAAAGCCGTGGCAATTCAGTGCCCATGATTATGCTTACCCATATTGCTTGTCAAGACGAGATGAAAAAGGCTTTAATCGAGATTGAAAAAGAATCGCAAGTTCTGGAAAAGCCCGTTATCTTCCGAATCGAAGACCTCGAACGCTAGTTCCCCCCCACCCCCTCTATCATAAAACACAACAAAATTATAAAACACAACAAAGGATTTTTTATTTATGTTCATTACTTTCACCATGTTTGCTCTCTATTTAGTTTTGCTGATTGGAATCGGCATTTACTTCTTCGAGCGGAAGTCCAACGTTGAAAAATATCTTCTAGGCGGGCGTGGTCTCGGCAGCTGGGTTACCGCAATGTCTGCTCAAGCCAGTGATATGAGCGGATGGCTGCTGATGGGACTGCCGGGTTCTGTTTACATGCTTGGAATTGGTGAAGCATGGGTCGCCATCGGGCTTGCCGTGGGAACAATCTTAAATTGGCTTCTTGTTGCCAAACGCTTGCGTATTATGACGGAGCTAACGAGTTCTTTAACCGTTTCCTCCTATATTGGCAAGCGCTTCAAAGATCCGACGGGCATTATCAGTTCGCTGGCCGCAATCATTATTTTTGTCTTCTTTACGATTTATGCCGGGTCCTGCATGGTTGCCGCCGGAAAACTTTTTGAGTCCATTTTCGGAATGAATTATACAACTGCTGTTATTGTTGGTGGCGCTGTTATTTTATTCTACACCCTTTGCGGTGGCTACATGGCGGTCTGCTGGACCGATTTAATTCAGGGTGTGCTGATGTTTATTGCCGTTATTGTGGTTCCACTGCTGGCCGTTTCTCATATGGGTGATATCAGTATTGCCGACGCCTTTTCCGCCCGGAATATTCCGTTATCGATTCTCCCCAAAAAGTTTGATTTTGCCGCATTGCTGGCCATCATATCAACCTCGGCATGGGGATTAGGGTACTTTGGACAGCCGCATATCATCGTTCGTTTTATGGGCATCACCTCTCATAAAGCCGTGAAAAAAGCCACCATTATCGCCATTATCTGGGTCGTTGTATCCTTAGCTGCCGCCATCTTCATTGGTGCAATCAGTGTTGCGCTTTATCAGCAGCCCGTTTTATCCGCCAATGATTCTGAGCGCGTCTTTATCCAAATGATTGCGCAGTTCTGCAATCCCTGGTTTGGCGGAATTTTTCTAGCTGCGATTATGGCTGCGATTATGTCCACCATTGATTCGCAGTTACTGGCGGCATCCTCATCGGTTTCGGAAGATATCTACAAGAAGTTATTTCGTCGTCATGCGGACCAACGAGAATTAATGCTTGTCAATCGCATCCTTATTTTGGTGATTGCGCTTCTTGCCATGATTATGGCGACCATGAATTTTAGTACCATTTTCAAGATTGTTTCCTTTGCTTGGGGTGGTTTTGGCGCGGCGTTCGGACCCATTATTCTGTTTTCGCTTTACAGTCGCAAAATGACTTGGCAGGCTGCTTTAGCCGGAATGATTACCGGTACCGCCGCGATGCTGATATGGAAATACTGCCCGTGGGGACATTATATGTATGAGATTCTCCCCGGTTTTATTGTGAATACGATTACCATTTTCATCTGCACGGCGCTAAAGCCCCAGGACAATCCCGAGATACTGGCGCAGTATGATAAAATGCTCACCATCCTACAAGAAAAATAATTTTTTTCAGAAAAACGATCAATAGCCGTTGAAAATGCAGCAATGTATTTTCAACGGTTTTTTTATGCCAGAACCATCATCACCATGCACCAGAATTCACGAGTTTTGCCGCCGTAAAACGGGCGGATATTCGAAGGAGTAAGGAATTCAATAAATCGGACCGCCGATGTGCATTATCAAAGCGTATTTTCCCAGCACAGCAGCCTTTTTTTGGAGAAATTGCGACTTCATCTGGGCATTTTATTCGCAAACCACCTTTCTCTACGCCTACCGATGGATGTTTTTTATCAGAAAGAATCGTCATTCCATCGATAAGGATTATATTAAGGATATCACCGAAAAAACAATTTAATTCCTTCCTGAAATCTTTTCAGATAGGAGTTTCATTATACTCAAAGTACAGCATTGCTTTTCGAAAGCAATTGACGATAAGCGGGAGAAAAATATGAACGAACAAGATCCATTAAAAAATTTTACGCCGCGTGCTCAGCAAGTTCTAACCATCGCGCAAAAGAAAGCAAAAAAGCTAGGCCACAACTGTATTGGTTCCGAGCATATTCTTCTTGGCATTCTTAAATTGCGCCAGGGATTCGCCATTACTTTTCTAGAAAATTGCGGATTGAATTTGGATGAACTTTGCGAAGCCACCCTCAAAGCCTGCGCACCGCCGCAACCGCCTATTACAACACCCGGAAATCTGCCGCTATCCGCCAGAGTAAAAAAGATCTTTGCCTTTGCCGAACAGGAAGCATCCGCACTCGGATTTAATTTTGTCGGCATTGAGCATATCCTTTTGGGGTTGCTCAAAGAAGGAGAAGGCGCTGCCGCAAAAGTACTCCTTGCGAAAGACATCGATTTTAACAAACTCCGGAAAGAAATTCTGAAAGAACTCGACCCGCGCTATATGCCCGAAACAGCCGAGCCGATGGAAGATGGCGAAAACGATAATTCAGAAGACCCAACCGCACAGTCAACAGATGACAAAATGCCGGCTCTGGAAGCATTTGGCCGAAACTTGACCGACTTGGCGGCTGAAGACAAATTAGATCCCGTGATCGGGCGTTCCAAAGAAATAAGCCGCGTAATCCAAACACTCTGCCGCAGAACCAAAAACAACCCCGTTCTGATCGGAGAAGCCGGCGTTGGAAAAACAGCAATTGTCGAGGGGCTTGCCGAAGCAATTTACCACCATGACGTGCCCGATATCCTTAACGACAAGATGGTCATTGCCCTTGATTTAACGCTTCTCATCGCTGGAACAAAATTCCGCGGACAATTTGAGGAGCGCTTAAAAGCCGTCATGGACGAAATCAAAAATTCTGGGAATGTGATTCTTTTTCTTGATGAGCTTCATACCATTGTGGGTGCCGGCAGTGCCGAAGGCACCATGGATGCCTCCAATATCCTAAAACCGGCATTATCTCGCGGAGAAATTCAGTGCATCGGCGCAACAACCATGAATGAATATCGCAAAAGCATTGAAAAAGATGCGGCCTTAGAACGCCGTTTTCAGAGTATCATCATACAGCCGCCTTCGGCAGATGACACCGTAAAAATACTCCAGGGGTTAAAGAGCAGATATGAAAAACATCACCACGTAGAATATACCGATGAAGCCATCCAAACGGCAGTAAAACTCGCAGATCGCTATATTCCCAGCCGGTATTTCCCCGATAAAGCCATCGATATCATCGATGAAGTCGGCGCCAAAGCCCGTATATCCAATATCCCAAAAATGCCGGATACCTCTAAGTATGATGAAAAAATAAAAGATATCCGCGCTCAAAAACTCGACGCTGCCAAAAATCAACAATTTGAAAAGGCCGCACAATTCCGGGATATGGAAAAAGAAATCAAAGAAAAAATCGAACAAGTGAAAAAAGACTGGGAAAAAAATAAAGTCCAAAATATCACTAAAATCTCCGGCGATGATATCCGCACCGTGGTTGCCACAATGACCGGCGTCCCAATGTCTCGAATGGAAAATGACGAAGCTAAAAAACTCCTCGAAATGGAAAAAACCATTAACCAGACACTTATTGGACAAGAAGATGCCGTCAATGCTATCAGCCGTTCTCTGCGACGCTCACGAGCCGACCTGAAAGACCCAAGACGACCCATCGGCTCCTTCATGTTTCTCGGCCCAACCGGCGTTGGAAAAACATACCTTGCTAAAACACTGGCTACCTTTATGTTTGGGGATCCGGAAGCACTGATCCGTATTGATATGTCCGAATACATGGAAAAATTCAGCGTTTCAAGATTAACCGGCGCGCCTCCGGGCTATGTGGGTTATGAAGAAGGCGGACAACTCACCGAAAAAGTGCGCCGTCGCCCCTATTCTGTTGTCCTCTTTGATGAAATTGAAAAAGCAAGTCCTGAAATTTCAAATATCCTTTTGCAGATTCTTGAAGAAGGCCAGCTTACCGATGGCCTCGGCCGTCATGTCAATTTTCGAAACACCATTATTGTCATGACCTCTAATGTGGGATCCGATACCCGGGATAAACTCGTCACGGTCGGTTTTCAAAATTCAGGCAATGCAGACGCTCTGCAACAATACGATAAAATGAAGAAAAATATCATGGAAAAAACAAAGAAATTTTTCCGGCCTGAATTTTTAAATCGTATTGATGATTTGATTGTGTTCCGTCAATTGGAGAAAGAAGACATCCGAAAAATCATCACGCTGGAACTAAAGCTGATTACAGATCGCTTGGCAGCACGCGAGTGCCATATCGATTTTGATAAAGCATCGATGGATTTTCTGCTTGAGAAAAGCTATGTCCCCGCCACGGGTGCTCGTGAAGTCCGCCGTGTCGTTGAGCACTACGTGGAAGATCCGCTTTCCGAAGCCATTCTTCGCACTGGAAGGCTCGGTCTTCCGACGCATTTCATTGCCCAGAGTACAGGCACTGCGCTTTCCTTCACACCGAAAAAGCCAAGGAAGCCCCGCAAAAAAGCGACTCCTCTGAAAGCAAAAAAGACAACAAATCCAAATCAGCCGGAGCTGAAGCTCTAATTATCTTATGGATTGCATTATTACAATCAAAAAGAAGCCGAAGCTGTTACAAGATTACTTTGTACGATCAAAGGCGTATCATTTCAAAAATGATCGAATCACAATCGGCAACGAAGAAAGTGACTGCGCCCTGGCAGGCTATTCGGGCCCACCCGCCCGAATTGTCCGCCAAGGGGGGATCCACTATTTTTTCTTTCCGCCCGCCAATGACAGCAAGTTTTTGATCAACAACGAAATCGTTCAAGAAAAGCAGCTATTACATAGCGGCGATTCAATGATTTACGGCGAAGCTCAGATGTATTTTTATTTACATTACGACAAAGTCGGAATCGCGGCAAGTAGCAAGTTGTTGTCCCTTTTTACCAAAATAGCCGTTACTTCCGTCCTGATTATACAATTTCTTTTTATTTTTTTTCTGATATCGTGGTTTCAAAAAAGCCCTATTTGGAATAACCAGCTGACTAGACTTACCGTTATTCATAAAATTGACACGCTGCGATATATCTATAAAAGGCCAAAAAAATTCACCGCGCAGCTCAACAAAACACTAGCAAACGAAATTTATCAGGACATCACGGAGCAAGCACGATTTATCCGGCAAAACTCAGCAATCTTAACCCCCGATCAAATGAAGGTTATTTTAGCAGACTTAGAGCAATATAGAAAATACTACTATTGGCTTTCAAGTCCCAAGAACCAACAGTCCATTCCTGAAATTCAACTGAATCAGGCTGTCAAAAATGTAATACAAAAAAATATCCCAAAATGAATAATTACGCACAATACCTCGAACATTTTTCCAATTTATCCGTCGCCGTTGTCGGTGATTTAATGATCGACCGCTATATTTTCGGGCAGGCAACCCGTATTTCTCCGGAAGCACCGGTTCCCATTGTCTTGGTTCAAAAAGAAAATGCGGTTCCTGGCGGAGCCGCCAATGTCGCCCGAAATATTTTATCCTTGCATAGCAAAGTCGCGGTTTTCGGGAGCATCGGCGTGGACAACAGCGGTAAACAGCTGCAGGAACTTCTGCAAACTGCCGGAGCAAATATCGACGGCGTTATTATCCGCAGTGATTTCCCTACAACCGAAAAAATAAGACTGCTTGCTGATAACCAGCAAATCGCCCGCATTGACCGCGAAAACACGCACGCGCTCTCCGAAAAAAAACAGGAAATACTCCTGCAAAAACTGGAAAACGCCATCGCTAATCATGAAATCCAGGCCATTATTTTAGAAGACTATGCCAAAGGATGCCTGACCTTTTCGTTTATTGAAAAAATCATCAGAATTGCACAACAATACAATATCTTTGT
>Ga0172377_10006569_pt1 | contig 11977 bp, 13 predicted proteins | sample Pumphouse3metaG_FD_119749 | JGI IMG/M metagenome (GOLD analysis project Ga0172377, IMG submission 119749) | Leachate microbial communities from a municipal landfill in Southern Ontario, Canada - Pumphouse #3 metaG | ecosystem: Engineered > Solid waste > Landfill > Unclassified | place: Canada... | reverse complement strand
GCTAATGTAGATTCTATTCTCCTCCTTTCTTTCTCTTCTTTTTTTATAATTTCTTTTTGTTCTTTATTTGGAATATTAATTACGCTACTATCATTTTTTTTATAATCTTTTTTTATGGCTACCTTTTTGGGTGCTACCTTTTTGGGCGCTACCTTTTTCTTGGCTACCTTTTTTATTTGTGTAGATTTTACTATTTCCTTTTTACCAGTTCTTGGATTATATATTTTTTTATCTGCCATATGTTTTATTTTTTTTGTAAATATATAAAAATAATTAAATTATCTCTTATCATCTATGTCTTTTATTTCAATAATCCATTGTCCTGTTTTCCCTTTTAGCTTTCTTGCTTTATGATTACTTGGCAGCTGATCATTTATACATCTTCGTCTTATAGACATTGAAGATAGTTTTTTCCCTCCAAATGAGAATTTCTCTGAATATTCTTTTATGTTATATATCATGCTTTAATGTTTAAACTTAAACAAAAGTAACAAATATGTTACAAATATACAAATAAAAAAATCTATTTTTATGAAAATTTTTAAAAATATATTTTATGAAAGAAAAAATCGTAGCATTTTTAAAGGGCAAATTACATGGAACTTCAGAAAGCTATTTAAATGGGATTGCAGAACATTATGCAAAAAACATGACAGACGAAACACAAATCGAAACAACATTTAACGATGGAGTTATTGATTTATTGCAACTTAATGCAGGAATTCTTCAAAGAGAAGGTGACCGAAGAGCAACAGAAGCCACTAATACGGCTGTAAGAAATACTTTTGAAAAACTTGGTTTAGATGAAAATGGTAAACAGAAAAATATCCAAAAAGAAGAAAAAAATCAAGAATCAACAAGAGGTACAGGAGGCATAGGAGGCACAGGAGGTACAAACTCCACAGGACAAACTAATATAGAAACTATGTTAGAAAAATTGCTTAACGATAAACTCACACCACTGCAAGAAAAAATATTTGGATTTGAAAGGGAAAAAACTCAATCACAATTAATGGGTAAATTAACATCTAAATTGAAAGAAAAAGGTATTCCTGAATCCTATTACAAAGGTCGTAACATATCAATAGATAATGAAAACGACATTACATCTATCGCTGCATCAATAGAACAAGATTTTGGCATATTTCGTCAAGAGCTTGCAGAAAGTGGTGTAGTTGTAAATATACCACAATCCTCAAATGGAAATCCATCCGAAGGCAGATTTGGCGCAAAAATAGCAGAAATGGAAAATAACGCAGAATCTGGCATTGGTATAGGAAAAGAAATTTTATTAAAAAAATAATTTATGAAAATAACAACAAACACAATTGCAGGCAAAAAAGTCATCTTTAATAGTATTTTAGATGAACTTCCAGGCGGAGCATCACTTGTGGTTGCAGACCTTGACTACTTAACACATACTGATTATGTAGATAAAAGGTATCTGCCCGGCGGAACACCAGTGTATGTAGATAGGGCAGCACGTACAGCTACTGTATGTAAATCTGCAATAGCACTGGAAGGTAGCACGGCTCAAGCCATAAGAGTACCAAAAAACAACCATTTTAAGGTTGATGAAATTCTAAATGACGGTGTTACTGGAGCTAAAATTACCAGTATAACTACTTCCGTATCCACTTACGATACAATTGCAGTAGATGCTGCTCTTATATATGCAGCTGGAACAAAATATGGAGAAGGCGCAGCAACTGGTGAGTCAATAGCACTTCATTTAAGTCCTAATGCACTCACAAAGAATGAGATATATATAGGGAACGGAAATGCAGACGTAGGGATAGTAACAATCGGCTCTGCAAAGGCAGCAGCTCTTACTTATCCTATAAATGATTTGTATAAGATATCTCTTCGTGGAGGTACTACTGGCAACGGAACATCACTAATAACACTTGATTAATATGAAAACGCCTATTATAGAGGGTTTAACACAAGGTGATTACACCTCGTACCTCGCAACAAGACAATTTGAAAAACTTTGGTGGCCAACATTCTTTCCTCTTAAAAATGTTAATAGACTTGATGGTAAAACAATAATGGGGTCTGTTGGTTCTCGTGTAGCCGCTATGGTTATTTCGTATAACACAAAATCACCAGAACTCGGCCGTAAAGCTATACAGACATTACATTTTGATATACCTAAATCAGCTTTGAAGAGGGTAAGAAATGAAATAGATATTCTGGAACAACGCATAACACGTGCTAATAATGGAACTGATGCTGTCTTACAGGATTATTTCGATGATGCAAAAGCAGCTGTTGATGGAGTAGAAGCACGTATGGAATGGTTTGCTTTGACTGCATTATCTACTACACAAATGCAGTTATCTGTAGAGAATAACCCTATGGGTATAACTAATGAAACTATAATTGATTTTGGCATGAATGATGCTAATAAGAAAGTTGTTTCAGCAGTTTGGGCAGGAACAGCAGCTAAGTTAGTTACTGATTTTACGGCAGTGGCAAAAGCAGGTCGTGCATTGGGACTTAATCTTAAATATGCCTTTATGAATCAAGATGCTTTTGACCTTGCTATTGCAGGAACAGAGATTTTGGGATATTTTACTGGTTTAAATAATGTAGTAAGTCCTATTGATTTAGCTTCTGTAAATAGGCTGTTACTTGCTCGTAGATTACCTCAAATAGAAATTATAGAAACAAATATTAACATAGAAGATGAAGCAGGAAATCTTAATAATGTTAATCCATGGAGTACAACACATGTTCTATTTACTGAGAGTATTCAACAGGGAAACATGTATAATGGGCCTATAGCAGAAGAGTATGAAAAACCTCTTGACGTACTTCAAGCTAAAAAAGGAAATGTATTAGTTTCTGTGAGAAAGAAATCTGACCCTGTTAGTGTAATAACAAAAGGTGAAGCTAATGCTTTCCCTTCTTGGCCAACAGTAAACAGATGTATCAGTATGTACACAGGAAGTACAAGCACTTGGGCTTAAAGATTAATTAATAAAACTTTTAATTAGTTTTATTTATAAGGGGGAGTAAAATCCCCCATAATAACAATAAAAATGACAAACTTAGTAAAGATAAAAGCAAGATTAATTCATCCTCTATTGACGGATAATTCGTATATCTCCGCTCTGGAAGACAGGGGTCTTGTTAGCTCTTCTGAATATTCAGTATCTTCCGATAAGAGATTAATGGATTTGTCTGTTGCAGATTTAATTGTAGGAACACTTTTAATGGCACCAAATGTGTCTGAGGGGGGCTTTTCAGTATCTGTATCGGAGAAATCTACTCTTAGGGAACTTGCTGAATCAATTTATTGTAAATATGGCATACGCAACCCATTAAGACCTATCGCTACATTTGTAAATAAAATATAACTATATGGAACAATATCCCGATATAATAGTTTTAACTGTGACTCATCAAGGTACGCAAAACCCTATAACTGGGGCTTGGTCACAGGGTACTACGGCAACATATACTTTTTCGTGCAGATTGACATCCAATAACTATGGTCGTCAAGTAAAAGGTGCTGATGGAGTATTGAGGGATTATGCTTATATGTGTTACATGCCAAAAACTACAACTGTCATACCACAAAACTCTACTTTTTCTGCAACAGCTTTAAATAATGGTAATATTACTGGAACGGTAAAACATTCTCATAACGGATTATTAAATTCAAGACTATGGTTATAACTACTGATTATAATTCTGCAAATATGCTTAATAGTTTAAATTCAGAAATGAATCTAAATTATCTTAATCTTGTTGATGATATGATAGACGTTTGTAAGAATTTCCTGACTGATGTCAGGGAGCAGCTACAAGACCACTCACAGGGTACATATTTAGATCAAACAACACAGTTACGTAATTCCTTAGCGGCCTATATATATCGTAATGGGTCGTTGTTGTGGGCTGATGAGGGTGAAAACGGAGAAGAAAGTAGAAAAATTATATCTGACCAAATACATTTTACCCCTCATGGATTTGACATCATTGGGATAGCATCCAAAGAGTATGCATCTTGGGTTGAATCAAAGGGGTATAATGTAATAACTAATCAAGGTGAGTGGTTTTTTGTTAATCTTGGAGAGGTATTCTCTAAATTAGGATACAAGGAAATAGGTTCACTTAAAATTACATCACCAATACGTGCAATAACAACGGTAAAATATGATTAAGTAAATACCTATGAGCGAATATGAGCGAATATAAATCATCCGAATATGTACTTGGAGTAATCTTTGGGCTGTTAAGCCCTATTACTATTCCTAAATATCTTAAAAATAAACCAACTAATGTATCTCCTGATGAGTATATAGTAATTAACACCCTTGGCGTTGATGCAAATATAATGCAGAAATGTAGAGTTAATGTTAACTACCACGTAAAAGATATTAATGCTGGAGTTTCAATAGGATATGTACCTGATGATTATAAGTTAAATATAGGAATAAACGCTGTTAAAGCTATTTTAGAAAAAATATCTACTACTTCGTATCTTATAGATTTTGAAGGAGAAGAGATTTTTTACGAGGAGGCTCTTAATGAGCATTACTCGAATTTGAAATTTTCATTTAAAATAATAAATAATTAAATTATGGCAACAAATTATGTTTTTTCAATTAAGTCAGTCAAATATGGAACACCAACAGGGTCTAATACAATGCCCCCTTCAGGTGATTTGACTGCTTTACCTTATACAGTAAAAGGCTCTATTACTTTTGAGCAAACTGAAGGTACATTTTCTGAGTTTTATGTAGACCAATTACCTGACCCTATAAAAGTAATAACATCCGATAAAGGTAAATTATCTACCTCTATGAAGATTTATGATTTAAATTATGAAACTATGGCTGTTCTTATGGGCGGTACAGGTGATGTTACTGGATATACACCAGCTTTAGGATGGGTAGATATAAATCTGGCAATGCAGATAAACACTGACTCGCTACACACTTTTGATTTCTATAACTCACAGGTTTCTGCACGTATCTTAGATGGTGGAGGCAGAGATAAAATGTTTAGTATAGAGGCAAAACTTACTCCACAGATGTCGGCTGACCTTGAAGGGTCATGGAAACTTAGACCAACAACTGCTTAAATTGGATAGCCCCGAATTAGGGGCTACCTTTTCTTATTATGGAAGAAAAATTAGCAAAATTATTATTAAATAAAACATCCCCAGAGGATTGTTTTGATATTGAATACAAAGGAAGGATATTATCTCTTGGCATAAGACCTCTATCTGGTAAAAAATGCATAGAGATTAGCGAAGAGATAAGTAAATGTAAATCTATAAAAAATGAAGGACAAACATATTTTCAGCTTTTAATGGAAAATGCCATAGACTTAAAGCACATATGTAAAGCCATTGCGATAGCTACTGACCATAAAAATATAAAATTAGTTACATCTGCAATCTTAGATTTAGAAAATACTCAGATAGAAACTTTATGGCATATCGTTGAGAAAAACTCCAATGCTACTTTTTTTTTGAATATTATGGTATTGGCACAGAACATGAACCTAATGAAAAAAGTGGAGAAGGAGGGATAATTGGTGGAGATACTATTTGTGGTAATATTGCTATGTTGCGTATGAAATTAGGACTTTCTGAAAAAGAAATTATGGAAAGGCCGTGGATATTAACTCAAATCGAATCCGCTGATTTCCCATGGTTTTCATCTAAAAAAGAAAAGACAATAATGATTAGAACACAAGAAGATGGAGAAAAATATTTAGGAAGTATCATGAGTAAAAATAATAATATTTAAAGATATATATTAATGGCAAATTTAATAATACGTGCATCGTTAGACCATGCTGCCCTTGATAGAGGTATAGTTAGTGCTAATGCTAAAATTGGGCAATTTTCAAAAAATATACAAAGTGCAGGTGGTCAATTAGAGCTACAATTCAAACGTGCAGCTCAAAGACTTATTGCATATGGTGGGATATTTGCTACTGTTGGATTTGCTAAACAGATAATAGAAATAAGGGGACAGTTTCAACAGTTAAGTATAGCTTTTGAAACGATGCTTGATTCTAAAGACAAATCTGATAGAATCATGGCACAATCAATTACATTAGCTCAAAAAACACCTTTTACTCTTATGGAAGTAACGACCAATGCTAAGCAACTTATGGCTATGGGTGTTGCATATAAGGATGTTATGTCTACTCTCAAAAATTTAGGTGATGTGGCTGCTGGGGTCTCTGTACCTTTATCAAGAATAGCTATCAACTATGGTCAGGTGATGACTTTAGGTAAGTTACAACAGAGAGAGATAAGGGATTTCGCAATGGCAGGAGTACCATTAGTAGCAGAGTTAGCTAAGAATTTAGGAAAGACAAAAGATGAAATTTATGCTATGGTCTCTGCTGGTAATATAAGTGCAGCGGATGTAACTAAAGCGTTTCAAACAATGGCTAATGAGGGTGGCAAATTCTATAACCTCATGGAAAAACAGAATAAATCTGTTACAGGGCAGATATCTAATATTACTGATAAATGGCAGGTAATGTTAAATGAGATAGGTACTGATAATGAAGGTTTTATTTATGGTGGAATAAAGATGACTGCCAGTCTTATTGCTAACTATAAAGAAATAGGTAGTATATTAATTGATTTAATTACACTTTATGGAGAATATAGAGCTGCATTGATGGTCACCACAGCTGCACAGAAATTAATAACTAATTTAAAATACATAGAAGAGGCAAGAGGTTTGAATTTACTTTTATCCGCAGAGAAACAAAGTATAATAACAAAATCAAAGTTGACAGTAGGGACTATCGCCTATGCTAACGCAGTAAATGTGGAAATAATAGCAGAAGGTAAATTATTGGCAGAAACAGTAGCTTCTACCACAAAAAAACTCGCTTCGGCAGAATTAGAATTAGCTGCAAGGAAACAAATATTGTTGCAAAGAGAGATAGATTTAAAATTGGCAGAATCTGAACTTGTTGTTGACGGTGTAAAACTAAAAGGTAAAAAATCAATGGTGGCCGCAGAAAAAATACAGGCCGCCTCTATTGCTACTAAAACAGCTGCCGCTGAAGTAGATATAGCTGTTAGTAAGGTGGACTTATTAGCCACAGAGAAAAAAATAGCTGCAACAGCAAAAGCCACATTTGCCAATAAGGTAAATTCTGCATCAAAGGTTGCTAATTTTACTGTAACAGGTTTTCTCACAGCAGCAAACAAAGCTCTTACTGCATCTCTTATAAGATTGAGGGTAGTAATGGTAAATCATCCATATGTCATGCTGGCTCTTGCTATTACGGCAGTTGCCTTTGGTGTATATAAACTTATCACTGCTGATACAGCTCTTGAGAGGGCAGAGAAGAAACTTCAGGAAACACAAAAGAAAACAAGAGAGGAAAATGAGAAAAATATAACAGAAAGTACTACTCTTGCGGAGAAAATAAGAAATACTACTACCGCAACATATGAATCCATAAAAGCCTATGATGAGCTTATAAAAAGATTTGAGTTTTTCAGAAAATTCTCACAGGAGGATATTCGTAAAATGACACAAGAACAATGGAGTTCCGTATTAGATGAGTTTTCGTTATTTACCGATAAAACTTCTGCACAGAAAAATTACGATAATCAATTAAAAATAGTGAAGGATTTGAAGGATATGCAGAGTCAATATAATCCACAGAATCCACAGAATAACGGAATAGCAAATAAACTATCTCCAATTACTCCAGCGGAATCCTATACAAACTATATAAATAAACAAATACCTATCGAAACTGAAATTTTAAATAAATATCAAGATGTATTAGATAAAATAAAAAAACAAGAGAAAGAGGCAGAAATAGCAAAATTAGATGTTACCGGAAAAAATGAATATTATAATTCAATAATTGCAGAGTTAAAAGCAAGAAAAGCAACTCTTAATTTAATGTTAGGTGGAGAAGAAGTAACAAACGGAGAAGCCGGAAAAAGTAAGAACAGAGAAATAGATTTAGGATTTAATATTAATAAAAACGCTATTCTTAAATCAATTAAAGACATAAATGATGAAATAGCCAAAGAAGAATCCAAGTTGATAGATATTAGAAATGAGGATAATATAAAAAAGAATAAACAGTATTGGGAGAAAAAAAGAGATGACGCTTATGCTATATATTCCAATATGGAAAAGACTGACCCTGAATTTAAAAAGCAAAAAGATATATATCTAAATGCTGTTTCTAATTTAGAAGCATGGGATGCCAAAGGAGAGGATAAAAAAATAAGCGAAAGGCAAAAAAAACAGCAACAGGCCGCAGAGAAACTTGCAGATAATATTTCCAATTATGAGTTAAGCCGAGAGATTAAAAAGAATAATGCTATTTTAGATATAGAGAAACAGACAAAACAGCAAAAACTCGATGATGCTAAAAATATATATGATACGTCAATGATAGCAGCCAAGAAACAGGCCGATGAGAATTTACAATTATGGATAGAGAGTGGTTCTGAAAATCAAGAATTGGGACAGAAATTTATAGAACAGTATGTGTCTTCTATTGAAGATGCCGATGCTATTTTTGCCGCCTCTACTGGTAAAATAAATAAAGAAGCAGCAGATGGAATAAAAGAAATAATGGCTGCATCTACTGAAGCCTTTCTTTCTAATACTGAAAAAGAAAAAAAGGCTATTAATGATAAATATGACCAATGGATTGATGATGCAAAGAAAAAAGGTGCATTAGAGGAAGATTTATCTCTATTAGAAAAAAGAAGGACAGAAGAAATTTCAACAATATATGCAGATAAGGCATATAAACTTTCAGAGTTTTATCAAAAAGCATTTGGTGATATTTCAAGATATAGTTATGAATCTTTAGCAGATTTATCTACTAAGGCACAGAATCTTATTGATACTGCAACAAAGGAGGATATTGCTGGTAAGACATATTTTATAGTAGATATACCAACATTAGATAAAGAAGGAAAAGAAATATCTAAGGTTAGCAAGATGACGGCAGAGGAGTTTTTAGCTCTTAAAAATAAAGTCAATGAGTTTAATAATGAATTAAATAAAAAGAATCCATTTGTTGAATTATCAGCAGCCTTCAAGAAATTAAAAAATGCAATAAAAAGTGGAGATTCAGAACAAATAGCAGATGCAATAACTGGCCTGACTAAACCATTAGAGTCATCATTGGATATGATTATTGACTGGGCTGGTTCTATTGGTGATATTTTTAATACTTTAACAGATGCAACTACAGATTCAATATCATCAATGATATCCTCTGTTGCCTCTTTAGGCGTTGGTATAGCAAAAGTCAGTACTGGAAATTTAGGAGGTATAGCTAATATTTTAAGTGGTACTTCTGGTATTCTTGGCACTATTATAACATCACAAAAAGAGTATGCAAAATCAGTAAAAGAATTTGCAATCCAGTTAATGAATCTAAAGAAAGAAATTAATTCTATCATATTTGAAGAACTATTAAATTTTAATAATAATAATATTTTTGTTACTGATAATTTAAAAACAATAGAAAATGCTTATATAGCATTAAAGCAGGCACAAGAAAATTTCAATAAATACAGAATTATTGATAATCCATTTAATAATGTATTGTCAGATTCGTCACTTTTCGAGTATTTATCTAAATTAAAAATCAAGATAGGCGAAACATCAGATACTTTTTTAACTATTAAATTAGGTGCAAGAAATGTATATGGAAGTCTTCTTGAGCAATATCCTAATCTAATAAATGAGAATGGGTCTTTTAATGCCTCATTAGCTAAAACATTATTATCTCTTGAAGATATTCCAGATGTAACTAAACTTGGCCTTGAGGCACTTATAGAATACACTGAGGAAATAGAAAAAGCCGAAGAGGTCATTAATGATGCAATAAAGTCTATTGTAGGCGAAATCGGTAGTGACTTATATAATGCTTTAAGAAATGCTTGGGATGCTGGTACTGACTCATTTTTAGCCTTTAAAGAAACAATAAGCGAAGGGTTGGAAGACATCATCAGTCAGATTTTATTTAATGCTGTTTTCTCTGATTCGTTATTAAACTTACAAGAGAATATAAAAGAGTCATTAACTACCGGTGACAAGAATATAATGGATGATATAGAAGCATTCTTTAAGAGCGCACCTGACCTTATTACTGCGTGGAAAGAAGGCATGGAAGCTGCAAGTGAATCTGCGAAAAAGGCAGGATTGGAATGGGGAGTGGATTCTACTACATCGACATTAGCAGGACAGATACAGAAAGATATAACAGAAGAAACTGGTACTGAATTAGCTGGTTTAGCTCGTTCATCAAGAGATGATATGCGTACTGTTAGGGACTTAACGAGAGTTGGAATAAAACACCTTTCACTAATAGAAATAAACACTGCAAATACTGTATCTGAAATAAAAAAGTCAAACGAGAAATTAGATAGAGTAATTAAAAACACAACTCCACAATATAGTGCTGGATTATAATATAAGAAAAATAAATGGCATATTTACTAAACGATATTAATCTTTTTACAACATATGGAATATATGCTGGTGTTCTTAATGGCTCCAATATATGTTTATCAGGATGGTGTGATTTGCCGTCAAGAATGGGTGACTGCTTTTATGAATGGGGAGATGACAATGGTGTTGAGGCATATGTTGATGATGATGACATTATGTTCAATGGACGTGATTTATCTTTAAAAGCACTAATATTAGGGACTAATTTTGATTTATATTTTAAATTAAAAAAATTCTATTCTGCAATAAAAGCATTTACTGACTTGGTAGTATTGTCCACACCATATGGCGATTTTAATGTACAGATATTAAATGTTAAAGAAAATCATATTTTCAATGCTTGTGAATTAACTATATCTATGCGTGAGCCAATTGTTAACATATCTGGAGGTGAATTGCCATTAGAGGGTACTGGTTTCTATTCGATAGATAATATCCCTATGCAGAATTTCGGACTTTATGTTAATAGTTCTGAATCCGCATATGACCTACCTGATTTAAAGGAACAATATTTCACTAAATATGGAGTAGAAGGTATCCAGATGGTTTTTAGGAAAAATAACACAGTTACTATTAATGGTACACTAATGGCGAATAATCTTGTATCATTTAAACAAAACATAAAAAATCTTTATTTTATTTTTTCTTCTTCCGGAGAAAGGATAATTAAAAAGAAGAATGAATTTTCTATTAACTGTTTTGCTAAAGATGGCTTTTCGGTAACAGATATAATAATGTTTAATAATCTTATAATAGGAAATTTCAGTATAGAGCTTATGATAACAAGTTTTAATAATGGAGATAGATTATTATATGAAAATGCAAATTATGTGACAACAGAAAACGGAGTATATATATTAATATAAAATATTATGGCAGACGAACCAAAAAAATTCCCAAGTGAATGCAATCCAAGAGGTATTGTAAAAACATCAGATAAAATACTTATCTGGAATAGTGATACAGGAGCATCTGATGAATTTTCTACAATAGCTGAAGCAACAAAGATACAGGATGATGCTATTGCGTTAAAAGTAGATAAAGTTGATGGAAAGGGATTATCTACAAATGACTTTACTGATGAGCTAAATGAGAATTTAGATACATTAAGAAGTGGTGAAAATACAACTCTACATACCCATAGTTTAGAGAATATAGTAGAAGATGCTACACATAGGTCTGTTACAGATACTGAAAAAAGCACATGGGGGGATAAGATGGATACAGTATATACAGATGATTCCATCGGGGGCACAGGATTAACAGCCAATCCAATCACATTACGTCCTTTATTTGAGAGAAGAGGAGCTGTATATAATACAGAAACTGGATATTATGAACTTAATGGGCTTACAGATATTACAACTGTTCAAATGATGGATATATATACTGTATCATCGGACTGGGGAAGTCATTTTTATTTATCCGGCAGGTTTGCAAGTAGGGATGTTAGAACAGTTTTCCCACCTAACAATAGAGGT
>Ga0172377_10006567_pt1 | contig 11979 bp, 9 predicted proteins | sample Pumphouse3metaG_FD_119749 | JGI IMG/M metagenome (GOLD analysis project Ga0172377, IMG submission 119749) | Leachate microbial communities from a municipal landfill in Southern Ontario, Canada - Pumphouse #3 metaG | ecosystem: Engineered > Solid waste > Landfill > Unclassified | place: Canada... | reverse complement strand
TCCCAGGTGATCTCCCTCACATCAAAACCGCTGATCAAGCGCTTGTCCAACTGGAAACTTCCCAGATTATTCGAGAACAAGAGCAGGCCGTCATCGGCCAACAACACATTCAGCACCCTCAGCCAACGCGCGTAATCGCGCTGTACATCAAAGTCCGAATCCATCTTGTGGCTGTTGGAGAACGCCGGAGGATCGAAGATGATCAAATCAAACTTCTTTCCATCCCGAACCGCTCCCCCCACGTATTTCCATGCGTCCATAGCCACACACGGGCACGCTTCCCCAGAAAACCCATTGTCCTGGAGGTTTTTCCTCGCCCAATCCGTATACGTCGCGGATAAATCGACCGACACCACCGAACGGGCACCCCCGCCCATCGCGTATACGGAAAACGCGCCCGTATAGGAGAACAGGTTCAGCACCCTCAGCCCTTGGCTATGCTCCCTGACCATCTGCCGGGTTACGGCATGGTCCAGGAACAGGCCTGTGTCGATTCGTTTGGTAAGGTCCACGGTGAAGGTCAAACCATTCTCCTTGACCGTGGTGACCACCGATGTATCGCTGAGGATTCCATGCTGCTCCCGCCCTTCGCGTTTTTCGCGATGGTAGAAGATCACATGATCCTTCTCGATGTACAGCATGCGTCCAGCGATGTCGCAGCACGTCTCTCTCGCCGGGTCATCCATTCCGTCCCTGCTGTAATCGGTGATCCTCGCATATTTCCCATAGAGATCCACCGTAACGGGAAATTCCTCCAGGTTCCGGTCATACACCCGCATGCAGTCCGTATCATACTTCAGCATCAGGCGGCGTTGCTTCAACGCGTTCGCTTTCAAAATCTTCCCGAAATCCTTCTCGAAATATTCCATGGTCTCTCTATTGGTTCTTTTGCAACGTGCATCATATATGATAGAATAAAAAAAAGCTAGATGGGGGTCGAAGATGGAAGACGACGCGCGGAAATTCATCCAGGAACTGGAAGAAAAGCGAGGGTCGAAGATACGTTGGAAGACCTATTCCACGTGGTACGCCAACTCGGACGGGGTCCAAAGGGAATACGGCGTGTTCCTGTATCGCGCCGGCGATTCGTTCTGGTTTGAGGATTTCGAGCGGATTCCGACGTTTCTGGGCTTCCCCATCAAACAGAAGAAGGACGCCCCGAAGTACATCAAGTATGAAGCCTCGTTCCCTATGGAACAGGTGAAGGATACCAAACCCGTCACACGGGCGACCGCCGAACGGGTGGCTGCCGGCAGACTGGAACCCAAATTCGCCAAAACAGCAAACGGCTGGCAGCGCGTCTTCTCCCAGATCGTGGAGATGGTGACGCTTTCCGACGGCACCGTCCATTTCTTTGAGTTGATGGACCGCAAGCAATTCCTCGCCCAACTGGCAAGCAAAGGAGAACAGTGACATGGGTGCATTCAAAGCGTATGACATCCGCGGCGTGTATGGCCAGGATTTCACCAAAGACACCGTTTATCGGATCGGGACGTTTCTTCCCGGCCTGCTTCAGGCCTCGTTCGTCGTGGTAGGCCGCGACGTACGCACATCCAGCCCGGAAATCTTCCAGGCGCTCTGCGACGGCATCACCGACGCGGGATGTGATGTATGGGACATCGGGCTGGCCACTACCCCGATGGTCTACTATTCCACCGTGCACTTCAACGCGGAAGCCTCGGTGCAGATCACGGCAAGCCACAACCCGCCGCAGTACAACGGGTTGAAGATCTCCCGCAAAGGGGCCATTCCGGTCGGCTACGACACGGGGCTGAAGGAACTGGAACACTTGGTGACCACCCAAGAGGTGAAGAAAGCCGCCGTCAAAGGCAAGGTAATCAAAAAAGACGCCCTCACCCCGTACATCGCGTTCCAGAAACAGTACGTGCCGGATGTCTCAAACCTTGACATCAGCATCGACTGCTCCAACGGCATGTCCTCCATTCTGATCCACGACCTGCTGGGAGAACGGCCCCACTACCTGTATGACACGCTGGACGGCACCTTCCCCCACCACGAGCCCAACCCGCTTGAGGAGAAGAACTGCAAAGACCTCGAGGCGGCCGTGCTTGCCAACCACAGTGATGTCGGCGTCATCTACGACGGGGATGCCGACCGGGTGATGTTCATCGATGAACGGGGCCGGTTCATCCAACCGGACTACATCACCGCCGTCATCGGCAGCGAACTGCTTTCCAAGGAAAAGGGAAATACGCTGGTGGACATCCGCACCAGCCGGTCCACGACGGAATACCTGGCAAGCCTGGGCTCCAACGTCACCATCTGGAAGGTAGGGCACGCGTTCGCCAAGATGAAGATCCGTGAGATCCACGGCATCTTCGGCGGAGAACTCGCCGGCCACTATTACTTCCGTGACTTCTTCAACTGCGACAGCGGTATTCTCGCCTCGATGATCGTCCTGAAGGTCGTCGCGCGCCTGAAGAAGGAAGGAAAGACATTCAGTTCGTTCGTCGACTCCATCGTCAAGTACGCCAACAGCGGAGAGAACAACTTCAAGCTGGTGCACAAGGATGAAGCGATGAAGGCGTTGTATGACGCGTACGCGCCCAATGCCGACCGTGTGCTGGATTTCGACGGCTACCGCATCGAATACAAAACCTGGTGGTTCAACGTGCGCAAGAGCAACACCGAACCCTACCTCAGGCTTGTGGTAGAAGCGAAGGACAAGGCGCTGCTCGACGAGAAATTCGCCGAACTTTCCGCCATCATCAAGCGATTTGATTGAAGGAGTAACAACCTATGAAAGTACTGCTTTTCGGAGGCGCCGGATACATCGGCACGCACGTCGCCATGGCGTTTTTGGATCGGGGGGATGAAGTCGGCATCTACGACAATCTCTCCAGCGGGCTGAAGAGCAACATCAGCCCCAACGCGAAATTCTACGAAGGCGACATCATGGATGCCGAGCACGTGGGAAAGGTGTTGTCCGAGGGATGGGATGCCGTGGTTCACCTTGCCGCGTTCAAGGCGGCAGGAGAATCGATGCTGAAGCCGGAGAAGTACTCTCTGAACAACATCACCGGTTCCCTGAATCTGATCACCGAGTGCGTCAAGCACAATGTGATGAACTTCATCCTCTCCTCTTCCGCCGCGGTATACGGGGAACCTGCCTACCTCCCGGTCGATGAGAAGCATCCCAAGAACCCGACCAACTACTACGGATACACCAAGTACTGCATCGAGCAGAATCTGGAATGGTACTCCAAACTGAAGGGACTCAGGTACGCGGCGCTCCGGTATTTCAATGCCGCAGGCTATGACTGTGACCTCCGGATGACCGGTCTGGAACGGAACCCCGCCAATTTGATCCCCGTCGTGATGGAAGTCGCCGAGGGCAAACGCCCCAATCTGCTGGTATACGGCAACGACTATCCCACCGAGGATGGCACCGGAGTACGTGATTACGTGCACGTCAGCGACCTTGCCGACGCCCATGTGATGGCGGCGGACTACCTGCTGAAGAACGGAGAGAACCTGGTGGTGAACCTCGGCTCGGAGACCGGACTTTCCGTCCAGCAGATTCTGGACGCCGCCCGTCGCATCACCGGTCGCCCGATCCCGGCCCAGTACGTCGCCCGTCGCGCCGGCGATCCTGCCAAACTGGTGGCCACCAGCAAACTGGCCCACAAACTGCTCGGATGGGAAGCGGGCCGCAGCGACCTGAACACCATCATCAGCTCCACCTGGGCGGTATATGAGGAGAACATGCGCAAGTTCGGAAAAATCTGAGCCTTTTGTTTTCCCTGTCCCCTTCCCCGCTCTTACGGACGAAGGGGAATTTTTTTTGAGAAATAAACGCTATTATACATATGTTATTGTGAAGTCATTCATAATATTCTTCCAATACTTGAGGAGTACTTTTCGATAACACGTTTCTTCTGTATATTATCAAGCGAGAGGAGAAACGATAATGACACGTATGTTATTCTACGATACGAAATCATATGACAAGCTGTATTTCGACCAACTGAAAAAAGCGTTTGATGTGGACATCACCTACGTCAGCGTGGAATTGAACGAGCAGACGGTGACCATGGCAAACGGATACGAGGTGGTGTGCGCGTTCGTCAACGCCACGGTGAACAAACCGGTCATTGACAAGCTGGTCGCGGGAGGTACCAAGCTGCTCGCCATGCGGTGTGCCGGATACAACAACGTGGACATCCAGGAGACCTGCGGCAAACTCCATGTGGTGCGGGTTCCTGCGTATTCGCCGTATGCCATCGCAGAGCACGCCATGGCGCTCCTGCTTACGCTGGTCCGCAAAACCAACCACGCCTATGTACGGACAAGGGAATTCAACTTCTCCCTGGAAGGGCTTGTCGGCTTTGACTTGCACGGCAAGACGATTGGTGTGGTGGGGACCGGGAAGATCGGAGGGGTGTTCGCCACGATCGCTGGCGGCTTCGGCATGCGGGTGCTTGCCTACGACGCCTACCCGAGGAAAGATCTGAACGTTACTTATGTGACGCTGGATCAATTGCTCAAGGAAAGTGACATCATCAGCCTGCACTGCCCGTTGACCCCGGAAACCCGCCATTTGATCAACGCCCAGCGTATCGGACAGATGAAGGATGGCGCGATCATCATCAACACCAGCCGCGGAGCCTTGGTGGACAGTCAGGCGCTCTTGGACGCGCTCCGGTCGAAGAAGCTCGGAGGTGCCGCGCTGGATGTATATGAAGAGGAAAAGGACCTGTTCTACCAGGACAACTCCACCAAAATCATGGAAGACGCCACCCTGGCGCTTTTGATCAGCATGCCCAACGTCCTGGTCACCAGCCATCAGGCGTTCCTGACCAATGACGCGTTGGAGAACATCGCCAGAACCACGTTGCAGAACGTCAAGGACTGGAAGGATGGCAAAGACTTGGTCAATGAGGTGTGTGTGGATTGCAAGGAACAGGGAATGCCGCTGAAGCATCCATCCAAGTAATCGAAAGAAAACAGAAGGCGGTCCCTCACGGAACCGCCTTCTCGTCGCTCGGCCAGAGGGATTTGAACCCCCGACAGGGTGGTTAACAGCCACCTGCTCTACCGACTGAGCTATAGCCGAATGAACATTAGGTAAGATACCGTTTTTCTTGCGTACCTGTCAATATCAAAAAAGAGGAACAACCAACGGTTTTTTCGAGAGTTTTCCGATGGCATCTTCTTTCCTCACACTGAGAGGTTTATTCTCATATCCAGTTACAATTGAAAAGGGGTTGCCGTCTCCGGCAACCCCTCGGTTTTCAGATCACGAGCCGGTTATTTCACCGGGAAGTGCTTGGTCAGATAGTCCATGAAGACATCGCTGAGCAGCGAGCCCTCGGAGAGCTTCTTTCCGAACATCGTGTATCCATCACCACCGGCGGCCATGAAGTCATTGGTGGCTACCTTGTAGGTGGCGTTCTTGTCAATGAGCTTGCCATTGAGCAGGACGCGGAGGATACGCTTGCCCGGTTGAGCGAAGCGGTTGTACACCACCTGCAGATCACTCTGCGCGTAGCGGCCATCCGTGACGGGGAGTTTCTCATATCCATGCTCAAGGGCGGCATAGACATCGGAACCCTTCATCTCACAGACGGTGATGATGTTGGTGAACGGCAGGACGTTGATCACATCACCCTTGGTGACGTTGCCGGCCTTCAGAGAGGCACGGATGCCACCGCCATTGGTGATGGTGAAATCAGCACCGCTGCTCTCCGTCATTGCGGCGGTGATCAGCTTGGACAGGTTGGTCTGTCTGGTGCGCACATGCTCCCGTTGACCGTCGAGATCCGTCGGGATCGTGGCGATCACCTGGTTCATCTGCTCGGCCAGCTTGTCATTGACGCTCTTGACGTAGGCGGTCACTTCCGGATCATCAGGAATGGAGGTGATACCGTACTTCTTGGCGAGATCACTCTTAGCAGGATCAAGCACATCCTTGGCAGGAACCAGCATGGCGGTCTTGGAATCCACCTTGCCATCCTTCACCAGGACATCCACGACTCCGACATTCTTCAGATACTCGCCGGTCTGGACGATCAACGTGTCTCCGACCTGCTTGCCCTGAGGAAGTTCGGTGTGGCTGTGACCATCCACGAAGAGGTCAATGCCCTTGACGTTCTGGGCGATCTTGATGGAAGTGATGCCGTTGGCACCCGTCTCATCCACGCCGATGTGGCCAAGGACGATGACGAAGTCAGCGTACTTCTTCACGATGTTCACCATCTTCTGCGTCCGCTCATACAGCGTGTCCGGATTGAAGCTGTACCCTTCCGTATTCTTCGGATGGCTCATCGTCTTGGTATCCGGGGTGGTAAGCCCGATGACACCGACCTTGAAGCCGTTGAAGTCATACAGCTGGTACGGCTGCAGGACGAGCTGTCCATCATCCGTGGTGAAGCTGGCGGAAAGCACCCGTACGTTGGAATACTTCTCGGCGAGCTTCGCCTCTTCGATCAGACGAGCGGAACCATAGTTGAAGTCGTGGTTGCCCGGAGCGACGGCATCATAGCCGAGCATGTCGAGCAGCACGCCGACCGGCTCACCCTGGAACAGGTTGGCCAGGTTGGTTCCATGGGAGACATCACCGGCATCAAGCACCAGGATGTTGTCCGTAATGGAACGACCCATCTTCAGCAACGTGGCGAGTTTGGCATAGCCCATGCCACCATCGGCGGGGACGATGCGGGCGTGCACATCGTTGGTATGGACGACGATCAGATCGAACGTCTTGGTACCAGCGGTGTTCTTCTCCACCATCTTCACACCGTACGGATACGGCAGCAACGCGGAAACCGCGGGATCCTCAGGAACAGGGGCCGTAGCGCTGTAGCCATAGGCGGTGATGTACGAAGCATACTGTTTGACCAGCTTGCTGTCGGCAGGATCCGTCACCGCGTCGACGGGAACGGTCATCGGATAGGTCGCCGTGACCTTTCCGTCCTTCACATGCAGCTGGACAACACCGATGCTGCGAAGCTTGGAATCCGCACGGACAATCTTTGCGCCGTTGACGGTTTTCGCTTCCGCGTCACCACCCGCAGCGACGAACAGGTCAATTCCATTGAGGTTCTTGCAGATGTACTCGCTGGAGAACTGACCCTCATCACCAGTATCGGCGATGACGATCACATAATCGACCAGTTTGCGGGCCATATCGATGGCTGCCTGAGCATTGGCAAGAATAATGTCACTGGTGAAGGAGACACCCGGCACGTCTTTCGGCGCGGTCAGGCCGACAACGGCAACCTTGAATCCGTTGAAGGAGTACACCTGGTACGGAGTCTCCAGCAGGTATCCATTGGCGTCAAGCGCATTGGCGCTCAGCGCGACGGCCTTGGAAGTTCCGGTAACACCAGAAGCAAGTTGTATAGATTGAGGAGTATAGGCGCTGTATCCGATCTCATCGAACGCCTTGGCGACTTGCAACGCGGCTGCGTCATCCAGATCACCAATGGATCCGGTATTGAACAGCAACCAGTTGTCCGTCACGCCGGCACCGATTTTTGCGAGCGTCGCCAGCTGGGCCAGACTCATACCACCAGCCTCACCGGAGAACGCGCCGTCGATATCATTGGTATGAACGACGAACAGATCAAATTCTTTGTCTCCACGAGCGTTTTTCACCGTGGTGTTGACACCATAGGGATACTCGCTCTTCGGAGCAGCCGAAACCGTTTTGGCAGGAGCTGTTGCTTCCACCTTGGCAGGTGCGGTTTCCGCTACTTTCGCTGGCGCAGGCGTCGCTTCCACGACTTTGGCTGGCGCAGTCTCCGCTACCGCGGCAGGAGCCGCAGTCTCAGCCTTGGCAGGTGCCTCAACGACAGCGGCAGGCGCGGGCGCTTCAACCTTGGCAGGCGCCTCAACGACAGCGGCAGGCGCAACAGTCTCCGCCTTTGCGGGAGCTGCGGGTGCCGGGGCAACTTCAATGACTGGAGCCGGCGGAATAGCCTCCGCTTTCTTCGCGGTGGTCTGGCAACCAACCAACGCGACGGCCAACATGACAGCGACAATTACTGTCAAAACAGATTCCGACAGACGTTTCACGTTCATCCTCCTCATAATTTCCCAAACGTTCGCACTCACTATAACACAAAGAGGCAGTCCATGGATACAAAAAAGCACATGGTTTTGACACAAAAAGAGAGCCTATAGTACGCAACTACAGGCTCCATTTACCGTTTTTCACGGAAAACGATTACATCAGATCTTTGGGCTTGCGCGCCGTATTACCCGTCTTCTCGCAATACGCGACCTGATGCAGTTTGCCATTCTCGAAAACCGTCTTCATCTTGATGGCACCGCCCCATCGGCTCATCAGGACCTTCGCGTTGCCATGGTGCGCGTTTTTGGAAACTCCTCCAGCCATATTGTTAACCCTCCATACAGGTATAAGATTCGTCGAAACATGACTACTATAGCGGATTCAAGCCGGAAAAGTCAAACCCCTCTGGCATTTTTTAATTTTCCGGGGGTACAATACGGATATGCGTATCCTCAGAGAACTGTTTTTGCTTCCCGTCCATCTGTATCGGACCGTGCTGGCTCCGCTGTTCTCCCATGGGGTATGCCTGTACCAACCCACCTGCTCAACCTATTTTCTGACAGCGGTGCGCCGCTTTGGCATCGGCAAAGGAACCATCATGGGACTGGCCCGGGTGTTCCGGTGCAACCGCTGGTTCATGGGCGGCCCCGACCCCGTCCCGGAGACCTGGTCGTGGAAACAGATCAAGGAAGGCTACACGATCTTCAAGAGGCGCTGAGTTCCTTGACGAAGGAGATCAACACGGAGAGGGCGCTCTCGTTGTACCCGCCTTCCGGGATGATCAAATCGGCGTATTTCTTCGTTGGCTCAATGAAATTCATATGCCCCGGACGGACAACCTCAAGATACTGGGTGATGACGCTGTCCACCGTCCTTCCCCGCTCATTGATGTCCCGTTTCAGACGCCGGATGAACCGGATGTCACTGGGAGTGTCCACGTACAGCTTCAGGTCCAGCAGATCACGGATACGTTTGTCGTACAGGACCATCAAGCCCTCAATGATGACCAGCGGCTTAGGCTCGATGTGCACCGTCTGGGGCAACCGGACACTGTGGACGAAGTCATACTGGGGCATATCAATGGGTTTCCCCGCTTTGAGGTCTGCCAAATGCTTGTACAACAATGTCGTATCGAACGCGTCCGGATGATCGAAATTGAACGCCGTGATGTTGTCGTTGTTGAAATAGGAAGCCGACCGATAATAGTTGTCCTGGGGAATGAAGACAAAATCACTGCACACTTCCCCGATCTTCCGGACAATCGTCGACTTTCCAGATCCGGAACCTCCGGTGATGCCAATGATCCGCACCTCCTTCATCAGTTCAGCGGACTCCAAACGCATAGACGGTCGTGCTGTGGAACGTATCACCCGCTTTCAGGATGCAGGACGGAAAATCGGCATGGTTGGGACTGTCCGGATAGAACTGCGTCTCGAAGCACATTCCCTCATGCCGACCGAACCCATTGCATTTGACCGAACCATCCAGAAAATTCCCCGTATAGAACTGGACGGCGGGAAGCGTGGTGGACATCCGCATCATGATACCGCTCTTCGGGTCATACACTTCGCCGAACGGTTTCAGGTTTCGGGAGGCATCAGCCAGAATATAGCAGTGGTCATACCCCATGCCCACCGATCCGATATCGGCGCCGACCCGTTTCTCCGTGGAGAAATCGAACGGTCCCCCCGCCACGGCGATGCGCCGTCCGGTGGGGATCAACAGGTCGTCGACCTCCAGGATGTACGGACAATCCAACCGGACCAGATGATTCTCGATCGTTCCACTCCCAGAGAAATTGAAATAGGTGTGATTGGTGAGGTTCAGCGGCGTATCCTTGTCCGAGGTGGCGCGATACTCCAGGGAAAGCGCGCCTGCTTCGGTAAGCGTGTAGGTGACCGTCACCTCCAAGTTCCCAGGCATGCCGCCATCCCCGTCCGGGCTGTGGTAGGCCAACGTCACCGCGTTCCCCGTCGGGGAAGCATGACGGAACGTCCACTGGTGCAGACCGAAATCGCTTGCCCCGTTATGCAAAGCGTTGACCCCATGGTCGTTCTTTTCCATCTGGTACGTCTTTCCATGCAGGGTGAACTTGCCATCGGTAATCCGGTTGGCGAATCGCCCGATCACCTGCCCGTAATGAGGGCTGGTCAGATTGGCAAGCACATCATCCATCCGGGCGATGACCCGTTGGTGCTTTCCGTTGCCGTCCGGCACCTGAAGATCGGAAAGAATCGCGCCCAACGAAAGGATTTTTGCCTGATACTTTCCACTCTTGATGGTCGCTTCCTCAACCGGTTTGCCTTCAAACGAAACATCCAACACCTTGCGCTCAACCATACTCCCCTCCCTTAGTTGTCCGACTCCTTGGTCTTCAACACGGCAAGATAGGCATGCTGGGGAATCTCTACGTTCCCCACCATCTGCATCCGTTTCTTGCCTTCCTTTTGTTTTTCCAGTAGTTTCCGTTTCCTGCTGATGTCGCCGCCATAGCATTTGGCGATTACATCCTTGCGGTACGGACTGACCGTCTCACGGGCGATGATCGTGCTGCCCAACGCAGCCTGAATGGCGATCTTGAACTGCTGGCGGGGCAGTTCGTCCTTCAGCCGTTCACAGATCTGCCGTCCTCTGCTCTGGGCGTTCGCCTTGAACACCAGCTGGGAAAGCGCGTCCACCGGCTCGCCGTTGACCAGAATATCCATTCTGACCAGTTCGGTCGGCTTGTACTCCTCCACCTCGTAATCGAAGGAGGCGTATCCTCTGCTGATCGACTTCAACCGATCATAAAAATCAAACAGGACTTCGGAGAGCGGCATGGAATAGACAAGCTCCACCCGCTTCTCATCCAGATAGTTCATCCCCGTCTGGGAGCCCCGCTTCTCCATGCAAAGCGTCATCACGGGTCCGACATACTGGGTCGGTGTGATGATGTTGGCGCGGATGTATGGTTCTTCGGCGCTTTCGATGCGCGACGGATCAGGATACTCCATCGGGTTGTCCACCTCAAGCTCCTCGCCGTTCTTCATATGGAGGTGGTATCGGACGGATGGGCTGGTGAACACCAGCGAAAGCCCGTATTCCGTCTCCAACCGTTCCTGCACCACTTCCAGATGCAGCATGCCAAGGAAGCCACACCGGAATCCGAAGCCAAGGGCGGCGGAACTGTCCTTCTCGTAGATCAGGGAGGCATCGTTCAGCTTCAGCCGCTCGATGGACTCCTGCAACTCTTCGTAATCGTTGGAATCCACCGGGTAGATGGAGGAAAAAACCACAGGCTTAAGTGGTTTGAATCCTGAAAGCGCTTGTTTCGCAGGGTTCTCCGGATGGGTGACGGTATCCCCGACCCGGATGTCGCTGATCGTCTTGATGCCGGCGATCACATACCCCACATCCCCATCATGCAACTCTTCCCGTTTTTTCAGCTCCAGCTGAAAGATGCCCACTTCTTCCACCTTGTAGACGGCGCCGCTGTGCATGAATTTGATGGAATCCCCCGCTTTGATCACTCCGTCAAACAGGCGGACATGGACGATGACGCCCCGGTAGGCATCGTAGTGGGAATCAAAGATCAACGCGGCAAGCGGCTCTTCGTCGGAGCCGGAGGGAGCGGGAATTTTCTCCACGATGGCGTCATACAGGGCATCGACGTTCTCCCCCGTCTTGGCGCTGACCTTGATGGTTTCTTTGGAATCCAGCCCCAGTTCGTGGTCGATCTGTTCCAGACACATCGGAATATCCGCCGAAGGCAAGTCGATCTTGTTGATCACCGGAATGATCGTCAGGTTGTGTTCCATGGCAAGATACAGGTTGGCGATGGTCTGCGCCTCCACACCTTGGGACGCGTCGATCAACAGGAGAGCCCCTTCACAGCTGGAGATGGCGCGGGAGACCTCGTAGGAAAAATCCACGTGGCCCGGGGTATCAACCAGATTCAGGTT
>Ga0172377_10006564_pt1 | contig 11980 bp, 15 predicted proteins | sample Pumphouse3metaG_FD_119749 | JGI IMG/M metagenome (GOLD analysis project Ga0172377, IMG submission 119749) | Leachate microbial communities from a municipal landfill in Southern Ontario, Canada - Pumphouse #3 metaG | ecosystem: Engineered > Solid waste > Landfill > Unclassified | place: Canada... | reverse complement strand
TAACTCGGGAGGCCATGTGTCCGCATCATACAGCCAGATAGACGGCCATAAACGCGGGCCCCGGGGAAGTTTTGCCACAAATGTGAATTTTCCATATGTGAATACATCGCAACACGTAACAAGTCCAATGCCAAACCGCGGGTGAACTTCTACGTTTTTATTTTTATCTGAATCCCAAATTGTTAATTTTTTATGCTGATCAAAAACATGTAGATGCATATAACCGTCATCATCGACAAACACTGCATCGTTGCTGTAGTAAGAATTAGTCTTATTGGGATGACATATACCCCAGGCTTGCTGAGTAATCCATTTTCGATTTGCGAAATCAATACTGCCCTGATATTCGGCAGGGTTGAAATAATAAGGACAAGGAGGTTCCGGCTCGGGTTCGGGTTCGGGTTCCTGCTTAGGCAGCTCTGGTTTGTCGGGTAATTTAGACATTAACGACACCGACTGAGGAAGAGCAGGGTCTGTAATCGCTGCATAATTTACAATAAATAACATGGAAATGTAGTCATCACTTGATTGGCCGTCCCATTCAAGATAATAGTTAAATCTTTTTACAATAAGATGCGTCATTGAAGATGCTGCTAAGACCACTGAAGAGTTAAATATCTGTTCAGCGTATTGACTCGTAAATGTAACCGTAATATCGCTTTGAGAAAAATTAAAAACGTTTAGCTCATACGACATTCCCAACGGAATATCTGGCAATTGCAGTGTGGTGTCGACTTCTATCGAACATGTAAAAGTGTCAGCAAAATCGGTGTCGGGTAATTCATAAGTAGTGTGCTCTGCCGGAATAGCGACTCGGGCAGTTTTAGACAATATCGTATTTCGATAATGTCTGTGTTCCGGAAGCGATGTCAAATACTGAATCCTTCCAAACAGCACGTTGTCGAGATACGTTTTATATGTATCGGAAAAGTTGTATTTTGTTAATCCGTAACCATTTACGCCATTATATAGCAACTCTATAAGAGTTTCATTTTTGATACTCAAAAGATGGTTATTTAATAACCTTGTATAATTTGTTAAGTCATTTAAATTATTATTAATCTCTTGGATTTCTTCCGAAAAGGAACTATGTGCCGTTAAATTATTGTTTGAATCAATTTTAAATAGCTCTAACCATCGCTGTAACGTCTGGGTTTGCGACGCAATAGTGAAGTATACTAATCTAACAGCATCGTAGTTTATTCCGCCTCCTGGTGCGTGTACAAGAAGCAAGTTTGCTAAAATTTCGTCAGATACGGTCGTGGCCTCATCGGATTCCTTATTAGTTAAATATACATCCGGCTCTGAGTAAAATACAACATGTTCAATGCCATTTTCAAACAGTAAATTTTGATTGTATAGATGAAGTTCGCGTGAGAGCTTTCCTGGTTGCAACTTGTGACTTTGAAAAATAACAGTCAACACATCATTATATATCACACAATTTACGTCAGTTCCATTACGGTGTGATACGATGTATTTTTCCCAACCGGTCGTACGATACACTATTTCGAATTCGAGCATGCCGGGCAACACGATGTTACCGGCAGCATCTCTAAACGTTTCACTTATAGTGAAATCGCTCTTATAGTGTATTTTTGACATTATAAAATTTTATATCGTTTCAACAGTAAATAAATAAGAAATAAAAGCCCTAATGCTATCAATATCGACACCGGATATACCCAGCCGGGTGTATAATATACAATCTCAATATCTATATTGGTAATATCTACCGGATCACCGGCAGCATCCAAGAATGATTCTAATAACTCAAACTCGCTTTTATAATAGTAATTCATTATCAGTTTAATTATTTATAATTACATAAACACCATCTTCACTTATCCCTAATTCTTTAGCAATAATATTAATTGACTTTAATTGCGATTTAACATTTCCTGCCCAAAACGGATCAATAACTCCATTAATCATTTTTTTAGCATTGCCTCCTAATAATGGTGCGCCCTTAAGCTCTCCCGTAAACCCTCCAATTAACAAAATGGCATCCTGTATCGCTCTGTCACCTATTTGCAATGCGCCATTTACGACTTGTAAATTCCCACTATCGTCAATTAATATTCCTTTCATTAATGTTTGATTTTAGTGTTTTCGTAATCTGATTTGTTAAAGCTTGCTGCCTGAAGTGCCTTACTAACAATCGCTGCTGCAGTGCCTGTTTGTGCTGCTGCAGTGCCGGTAGTACTTACCGAATGAGTGTGCGAATTATAGGCAGATATTAAATCATTTAATGTCGTTTTTAACTCGTTTAGTTTATTTGTTAACTCTTTAATTTTAACTAATCCTTCATTCTTTCCTCCATTGATAACTATATTAGAATTAACATCTATTGTTATTTTTTCAATTTGTGAAAATTGAGATACAAAATACTTATCATTATCAATGTTAGTAACCAACACGTAGCTGTTTTTAGCAGGGTAAATAATTAATCCTTCGTTGTCTTTAACTGTAGCGTTAAGCCTTACATTCTTAATCTTTAGTTTGTCAAATATTCGTTCAACGTCACAGCAGGCTTCGCCAACAGCGGTAACTACGCAGATCCAAGTGTCAAAACCTTTCGTCCCAACTACTCTTCTTAATAGCTCAGTACATTTTCTCTCTTCTCCGCCCATAACTATAACATTCTAAACCCAAGTGTAACATTTTGCCTTATTCCGGCATTACTAAATTTATAATCTACGCTTTCAACAAAAAACCGCTTACCTGTTCGTTCCTTTCTATAATTATCGTTAAAAGTAATATTATCTCCCTTCCAAACCAATGGTATCCCAAACATAGTTATACTCCCCTCCATGCGCTCTTGTATAAGCATCTTGGCACGTTCTTGTGCCCATTCCCGTAAAACATTAAGGTCTGTAGCTGTTGTACAATATTGCGTCCTTAATTCGTAACCCGTTTTAATGGTTTTGTCTCCCCCTCCGCTTGCAGTTCCAAATGCACTATCCGGATAGTAAGCCACCAATCGGCTGTTATCCGGTTTTATGCAAATAGCTTTCACACCTATTTTAATGTCTTCTTCTCTAATATAGGTTAGTGAATCACTTATAATATTACGCTCAGGATCTACAGTGATAGTTTCTCTCCCAATGCTGGCAACTGACGCCAATTGACATATAAATTTATCATTTTGAAAATATCCACTTATATAAGGAAACGCTTCCATGATCTTATCTAAAGCTTCACTCAATGTCATTTCGTTAGCTATAGTAAACTTACCAAATGCCGGCGCGTCGCCAATATATTCAACTTTTATGTCTTGTATGTATTCATTTAAAAAACTTTGCAAGTCAAAGAAATCGTAAACCTTTGGCTCTACATTTATTTTTTTAAATAAATACATTTCGTTTTCGCATTCAATTTTTATTGGAAAGTTGTTTTCAATGCTTTTTACGTACCCCTTAAACATTGTTTTAATACCATATTCTGCGTATCCAAATTTTAATTCTATTTTATCGCCTCTATTTATGTAATCTGTAAGTTGCTTATTCTTCCAACTTATTTTGCGAGGTATACAAACAACTGCCGTATCTGTTAAATTTTTAGTCGATGTCTTAACCTCAATACTATTACAATAGTCCAATGTAATACTGGCATTATCTTTGCTTATAATATTAATATGGCATTCTAATTTTAACATACAATGAAAAAGTTTTTATTTATAATATTTACTATGTCTTGCATTGCAACAATAAATGCGCAAGATATACCAAAACCAACAAAGCCTCCATTTTTCGATTCAGATAAAGTGCCGAAAGATTGTATGATTAAAGGATACAGCATGAACGCAAAGGTTAAAATCACCAACGACGCATCAAGTCCTACCTTTAGAGTGCGTGTTTTAGAAGATGGACAGGGCGGAGAAGATTTAACGGTTAGATTTGTTAAAAAATCACGATCTTCATCAGCCTGCGGGCAATGGGAAATAGTAGAATCAGGCGAAGATTTCACAGTCGCCTTTGTAAAAAATAATGAAGATTTTATTGTTCGCATCGCTGAGCCTTTTTAATTTATTCTATTAAAAAATCATAATCGTCATCACTTACCAAATTCAAAGAAAATGGGAAATTATTAAAATATTTCCAATTGCTTTGATTAAAATCGGCGCTCTTCAGAACCAATTTCGTAATATCAAATATATCCAAATAAGCACCGGCTACGCTTAAGCTTTTGGCGGACGACAATATTGTATTCAACAGCTTAAGCTCTTCGTAGGGAAATTTATTAACATCTTCCGTAGATAGTGTCCCGCTTATCTTTACAGTGTAATCTTTTTCTTGTATTAATTCCTTTACTGAACCTTTTCGATTTATAAGCCTTTCCTCTTTTATCTCCATCTCCTTTTTTACATCAACTTTGGCATCAATAAAAGTAATTGTATCCCCGTTGTCTGTTTTTACATGTATCTCATTACTTATATTGCCGGTTGTTGTTTTTAATTCATCCTGCTTAGTATATACAACTATAGGAGAAGATAAGTCTCCTTTAAGCAAGGCTTTCTTTGCTTCATGTAAACCTAAGTTTACCCCGACCATCCTACCTGTGTTGGCTAAATTTGCCGCCGAATATATTAATACCTTACTCATGTCTATGTTGTTTGCATATCGTTTAACATTGCCAATAATCCATTAGCGAATTGTTTCATAAAATCTCCTGCCGTTGCAGGATTTTCACTGCTGTCATTAAAATAATTTTGTACACCGTTCACCAAACCATCGTTAATTACAATATTGTAATTTTTTACTGATTTTCCACCGCCTGCAATCGTAGTTGATGCTGAAGATAAATCTTGTGAAAAATCATTATTTGTTTCAGTGGTGTTATCCGTAATTCCTAACTGTGCCTTTAATTTGTCTACCGTTCCTTTTACGGTTATCGACTTATCCCAACTTAAGCTTACTTTATCAAACGACTTCGATGCCGCTTTTGAATATTCGGCCACTTTTTTCGCCCCTTCCACTAAAGCTTCCTTTCGATTTTCAACATCGTTATTAATTTGGGATATCATTTTTTGATTCTCTTTGCTGTCTCCAATCCCAACTGCTTCTTTAAACTTGTACCATCCCAATTTTATTTTGTCGATAGCTATCATAATACCATTAACAATTGCACTAAAATACAGCTCTATTGACGCAACAAAGGCTTTTGTGATATTGGTAATAAAGCCAACAACACCTTCCCACAGTGTACCCCAGCCTTTAATTTTCATGCATAAAAACACAATAATCGCTATCAGAGCTACAATGCCGGCTACAATAAGTGGTATGCCGCTCATCATCATTAAAGTATTTATAATACCTTGTACGACAATCCATCCTTTTATTACAAGCACAATCGCAGCAATAGCTGCTACTAAAGCCCCAAACAAAACTTTATGTTGTTCGAAAAAATTGATTACCGACCCTGCAACACTCATTGCTTTTTCTACTACCGGCAATAAACTCGACTGTATCTCAACCCATAATTTCCCTATTTTTTCTTGTAAATCCCCAACGTTATTTGCAGCTTGTTTCATGGCTCCTTCAGGAGTGCCGGCGAGTGCCTCGTTAACTCCTCCAACATATTGCTCTACTATTCCGGACAGCATAGCCACTCGCTCTTCTTCTGTGCCAAACTTCAATACCTTTTCCTGCGCCTCATCGAAACGATAACCATACCTTGACAAAGCTCCAACCTGACCATCCAAAACCTTACCCATCATCTGAGCTACTGTTACAGCTTGCTCTTGGCTGGCATTAAGCCCATATTGTTGCGCCAACATATCATTCATCGCAGGCATCAACTTCTTCAAACTTGATGTTTTGGTTAGGTATGTGCTTAATTCTTGTGCTCCGGATAGCTGAATTTCATCTCCTATAACTCCTAATTTTTGCTGAGCTGAAGCTAAATCGGTAATCGAACGTATTTGTTCGTCTGTGGCTCCCATATTGATTCGCATAAGCTGTGTAAGCTTTGTCGTTTCAACGCTTTCTTCCATATATGCCTGCTTGCATGAGGACAAAACTCCGGTAAGCCTCCCAACTGCACTTTGTACCGCTTCAAAAGCTAATCCAACATCCCTTATTCGCTGTATGTTTGATGTAAAATTATTTACACGAACGGTGCTTTCAGAAACTTTATCAGCCAGCTCCTGTATGTTCCCTGCGGCGTTCCCGCTTACATTTATTATATATTGAACAACATTATTTCCGTCCACGTTAATTTATATTTATTGTAAAAAAATAAAACAAGTATATAGATTATAATAACTCACGCATCGCCTTAGTAGTTTTTGCCTCGTTTTTACGCAGCCACTCAAGTGCTTTTATTGCTACCGCCCACTCATCGTCCGACAAAGCATCAGGTTCTATATGTAAGTAATATCGTAATGAATAATCTACTTGTACAAGACCGTTTTTATCTACCACACGCTTGGCGGACGTTAGAGCTTTTTTAAGTCAGATTGTTTTATTTCAATAATTTTCGCCAATTGTCCTGATACGGCAAAAAACTTTTCATCGTTGGTTTTTATGCTCTCATCGCCTCCAAGCCAGCAGTTGTCAAGCAATATCTCATTGCCACGTATCGGGTCACTCTGTCCTACACTTGTTATAGCCCGAAATGTTTGTCTGTCGGGTTTTTTCAAATAACATATTGAATTCTCGACAGTAACAGCAAACACATCACCGTGTATATTTTTCCATGTCTGTACCTGATTATTATCAACTTCACCTGTATATTTTTCGTGTTTTTCCATTATACGTGTTTTTTTTGTTATTTACCCCATTCTATATGACTAACCATAAGGTCTAATTCAACCTCTTGACTAATATCACCTTCATTCCACGCCCTGCTGTTCTTTTTAAATTGGCAGTTACGTAGCTTATCATGTAATATTTTGTTACCATTTGTAGGAATGTATGATACAACGATGTCAAATGGTGCAATACTCTGAAGGCGTCCATCTAAAGCTGAAGATTGTATTGCCCTTGCTTCTTTCTCTGATAGAGTAATTTTTCCTGTACAGCTTATTCGCCCGTAACCTCTTGCCACCGGGCGATTACCGGCACCGTATATCTCTTCCATTTCTTGCTCATCAGAATATTCTATGCCCTTAATGCCAACTAAAACAACTCCGGCTATAATGCATTGTATGTCCCCCCAACTGTATTCTTGTCCGTTAATTAATGGTATTCCATTCATGTTTTATTCCTCCTATTTAATTGATGTTACATATCCAATTTTTACTCTTACTTTACGCATAACTCCAACTCCCACTTGTTTTATTACTATCTCAAGTTGAGAGCTCGAAAGAATGTTTTGATCGGGATCGATTTCAACTGAGTATCCGCTGAGTTCGTCAACTTTTTCCATGTCTTCCAAAGCTCGTCCGGCAACGGTTTCCAAATAAGAAACGATAGAAGCCGCTAATTTACCGGTTTCAGCATCGACCCTCAACGGACTGTTTAAATATGGCAATAAGTTGGCACGTATGCCACGAATGGCTTTATCTATTGTTAATACATTTTCTATATAGGCATAATCACTTGTAGCAACATCTAATGTAAAACTATCATTAAAATAGTTATTTGCATCACCAACATGTACCCTTATGAAAATATAACGATTGTCATTAATAAGCTCTATATCTGCAGCTGTTACGTCTCCCAATAAATCACCGGTAATAAAACCAGGCATCTTTATACCCAATGGGAATTTTCCAACCCAAGCTATAGATTCGTTTACTGAAGCAAAGGATGAGCATCCGAGCATTGTCCCTATTGCACCGTAATAAGCAAATATGCCTAATTTTTCAATCAAAGACACATCTAAATCACAACCAACCAAAATACTTACGTTTCTTCGCCCGGCTAATACCTGGTTGCTTACACCCTTTAGAGCCGATATGGTTTCAGGCGTAACTGTACTCGTTATCGTTACAGTTCCGGTCTCAGCACTGATTGCTGTTGCATTATCCAATTGTCCGCAATAGGTTACAAAAATTGATAACGGTTGATGCTGCTCTTCTAATCCCACATCCTCGCCTCCGAATACTGCAGTTTGATAATCTGCAATGTTGGTAAGCGACTTTGTAAATATACCAAGTCTGCGAAGCTTTCCTCCACTATAGTATTGCATCTGTTTTACTTCTGCTTTTACTATCTCTTCAGCATCTACTTTTATCCCTAAATATAGTGTTCCGGCATCACTTTTTTTGAAAAATTCTGCGACGTGATATACTATCGCGTTCATAGCTGCCATGTCCTTATATTCATCGAGGGTTTTTGTCTTTAATACAGCTGAAGACATATTACTTTCTACGATTCCAAGCGCCTCTAATTGCTCGAAATATTTAAGCGTAGCGATGTACAATGTTTTTTCTCCTACCGATACAACATCAAATCCGTTTGCTGCAAGGTTTGTCGTTGTCAATCCGGGTAATCTCATCAGCAAACCACTAATGGGATCTTCATTGGCGGATTGCCTTCCCATGCCTCCATTGCCTTTTACAAATTCTATATCATTCATCTTTTGAATTATTATTAATTAATACTTGTTTTTTCTTTTGCTCCGTAAGATAGTTCACTGCTTTTTTATACGTATTGAACCGTGAACCGTCCGGTGTCTGGAACATGCCACCGCTAATCTTTATATCGTCGCCGTTTACCGGTTCCTGTGTTTTTTTTGCCATAATCCTTACCTTTTTATGTATATTTTATATAGAATCTTAATTGCAACTATTAGAATAAACAGCACAAGCAATATCCAAAAGCCCTTTATTTGAAACTTCTGAAAGCCGTTTAATCGGTTCTCATATTTTGTTTTTGTTTGAAGTAATGTATTTTCAAGCTTTACGGTATCGGTTAGCTTAAGCGTATCGGATATAAAACGATTTCGAAACTCGGCCTTGTAATTCACAACATACACAGTGTCCCCTTTAACATATACAACATTATTTTCATACACATATATACTGTCTCGTTCCCTGGTGTAGCCGGCTACTGTGCTGCTGTTATCACGGCTGATTGTCTGTTGTGTCGCCTGCTGTGTTTTGCAGCTCGTTGCGAACAGGACAATCGTCAGCATATATACAACCGGATATTTTATCAATCGCTTTGCGAAATTTTGATACTTCATTTCTTAAACTTTTTATTTCTTTTTTGAGTGGATTGCCAATGTATGTTTGCCAATTTTCTAATATCTTAGCTTCTGCCTCTGCTTTTGATTTTCGCGCCTGTGATTTAAGCGTTACAAGCGTTACAAGTGCTCCTATTAAAGTGCCTCCAAAAATTACATTTAAAATTAAACTAATTATTTCCATCTAAACCTCCAACTCCTTTACATCAAAACACGGACAGGCTTTATTAGCAAACTCCCGGTGCCCGTGTACGCTCACATTTGTGTATTTAAATTTTAACTCTTTAATCAATTGTTGTAATGCGGCAGTCTGCAGGGGAGTGCGGGTGTCCTTCGGTCGCAATGCCTTGTCTAATCCACCCACATAGCATATGCCAATAGAGTGCTGATTATGACCAGTACAATGGGCACCGGCTATCTCAATTTTTCTCCCCTGCCAAACCTCGCCGCAGAGACCGATTAAATAATGATATCCTATACCATTCCAACCTTTCGCCTTATGCCAGCTATCAACGTCGGAAACTCTCACCATCTTCCCTTCTACAGTTGCGGTACAGTGTATTATTATTTCTTTAATCAGTCTCATACATCAATTTTTATTCACCATCGTTAAAATTGTTCAATTAAGAGCCGGCTTGAGTAATGGTCACATCTTTTGTAACTTCAGGATAGTCTACTAACGAAATAGTATATTTTCCTGTTCTCTCTCCCGATGTCGCATTTGCAGCGCACACACAACGTGCTTTACCGCTTACTTTGCTTACCGTTAACCAGTCGTTAGCTGTCGCGATTGTCCATGCTAAGCCACCGGTATCTACACTACGATTTGTTGTCGCACCGGCTACCACAAACTCAATGGCCTCGTCGGTTAAAATTGTTGGAACAACTACAGCATCACTCACAATAGCCCCTATTGCCTCGTTTTTAAGAGGTAAGCAAATATTGTAATGCCTAAAATTCACCAAGTTTTGCTGGTTTGTTGGATCGGATTTCGCTTCAGATAAATATGTTTTTGTGCTTCCGTTAGCTCTCATCATTCGAGGTGCATAAAAGGCTACAGATGCTTGCAAATGTCCCGATGTGCTGGCCGCCCATGCTATTTTATCTAACGTGGAAGTGTTATAATATGGATTTTCACCGTATTCATATACCTCAAAGGAATACATATTAGCTATCTTTCCGGATGTATAGTTGTAATATTGATCTGCAAATTTCTGATCCGTATTCAACAGGTCATTTACATGGTCGCTGCATAAAACTAACATGCGTCCTGTAACAGGTACTTTTGCTACGTCAAATTTCTTTTTCATGGCAATAATATCAGCTCTTGTTATAGCCTTACGCGTTCCGGCATCTACTGCATCTCCTGACGTTAATATCACCGGTGTAGCGGTCGTGTTTTCTGCAGGTGCAATAGCATGAATGGCTTTGGCAAATATCTTTTCACTAATAGCATCTCTGTGACGTTCTATAACACTTGCCATCTTGTCATAGGATATAGCATATAACTCATCGTCGGTAATTGCCGTAGGCAACGTTTGATATTTGTCAAGCGCGATTGGCTTATCTGTATCTGTTAATGTTTGTACATCGAGTGGATACGTTGTGTTGTTGATAAGTACCGTAGGGTCTCCACCTATATTAATAAAGTGTATAACATCATTTTCAGCGTACTGATCAAAACTCTTAATCTTATTATACCATCCTATAGACTCCGCAGAGCTTCGGAATGCTTTTGTCATAAACCCCGTCCAAGCTTCCGCGTAGACTCCTGCTCCTAATGTTCCACTTGGGGTTAATTTTCCAAACAAAACACTAATTCCATTAAGCCCTATGGCTCCAACTACCGGACTTAAATCAACCATTGGAGCAATGGTTGCCCCGGCAAAGCAGTTTACTAAAACTACAATCATCATTAAAACTAACTTTTTCATTTCTCTTCTTTATGAATTGTTAAATACTTTTTTTAATTCTTCTTTTAATTCTTCTTTTTACTTAATCCAATACAGGCTCAAAACCAAACTCTTCTTTGTATAAGGCAATGTAGACTTTTGTGTCGTTGTTTCGCAAATGAATCAGCTCATCGCTGCTGAGTTCACTGTATTTTTTTTGTTTGCCGTCTGACCCGGAAGACGCACCGATAAAAGAACTTGGCTTTACAGCAGGTGTAATAGCATCTAAAGTCGCTTTTAGCTTTTCAATCCCTATCGTCTCTCCAAGAGAAACAAAATGGGCAACTTTATCAGCTGTTAATTTTTTGCAGCCAACTGCAGCATTTACCATATCTTGTATGGATTTTCTTTCTGCTTCTTTTGCATTTTCCTGTAAAGTTTTAATTGTGTTTTCTTTTGCAGTAAGCTCTTCTTTTACTTTTAAAAGCTTATCAATTTCTGCAATCATTTGTGCCTCGGTCGCCGTGTCTGGCAATCCAAGTTTTAATGCAATCATTTTCATGTTATCAAATTTTTCGTTATTATTGTTTTTATTTAAACTGTCTTTCAATAAACCTATCGGACATTCTCCTCCCTCTGTTAATTCTATCACTTTACCTTCTTTAGAATATAGAGAGATTGCATTGTAATTAGACCCTATATCGGTAATACTTGCCTCTCTTAATTTACATTTAGCTACTGTCTTGCGACTCTGTCCTATTGATATGTGTTCCGGACTATCGCTTTCTTCAGTAACTTCAAATCCGATGGAACACATATTGATCATCCCCTTATCTACCTTCCGAGAGATCGATGCTGCAAACTCATCTTCCATGTCAAATACGGCATCCGCTTTCAACGCACCTTCTTCTACTCGTATATTTTCCCATTTACCTATCGGAAGGATTACATTG
>Ga0172377_10006563_pt1 | contig 11980 bp, 9 predicted proteins | sample Pumphouse3metaG_FD_119749 | JGI IMG/M metagenome (GOLD analysis project Ga0172377, IMG submission 119749) | Leachate microbial communities from a municipal landfill in Southern Ontario, Canada - Pumphouse #3 metaG | ecosystem: Engineered > Solid waste > Landfill > Unclassified | place: Canada... | reverse complement strand
TTTATTAAGGAAAAAGAGCAACATGTCGCAAGAGGATTTAGCTTTGGCAATCGGCGTTTCGCGCCAGACCATCTATGCGTGGGAGGCAGGAATCAATTCGCCAAATATCGCCATGCTGCAAAAAATCAGCAGTGTACTTAAAACTAGCACCGATGAGCTGATTAACGGATACAATGTCGATCGACTTCCCAAAATTTTAGGAGACGTCACCTTGACCTATGAATCGGAATGCGAGCAGGATGTGATTTATGAAGAAATTCCCAACTGGTATGTTCCTTTAAAAGTCGGCGAAGATGTATGCTTTGCCCTCTACGATGACGGAAACAAGGATTATTCGTATCATGTCACAGTTTTAAACGAGATAATAATTCATCATAAAAAAGGCTTCGAAATCGGTGTCAAAGAATACGACGATAAACTCGAGCACACGAACACCTTTTCCCTAATCGCCAAACGGGAAGAAGACAAAACCATTTTCATCGGACATATCTATTATGAAGATGGGATTAAAAATATCGAAACGTACCGCGACAGAAGCTTTTTAAAAAAATATGGCATCGATGGAAAACGCGGCGGCACCCCGACAACGTTTCATAACGCAAAGAATTATGCGTTGTCTTATAAAGGAAAAACCGAAAAGGTAGTCGGAATCGCCTATTTTGACTCTGGTAACACGTACATCGAGGTCTTTCTCAACAATAGGCGCGAATCACTTTTTTGGCGGAGATATGAACTGAACCGCGTCTCGTCGATAAAGGTGAAAGTCGAAGGAAAAGAGTACGGTCTATTCTATGAAGTCGCCACTTCGCGATTGATAAAATGAATCTTCGGAGTCGCCAAAAACATTTTACATGAGTCATAGAAATGGTTTATCATAACAACCAGCATTCTGCTCTTTAAGAAAGAAGAATTAACAAATGAAAGTTGTTCTTGGAACCCACGAAGAAATTAGCCGATTAATCGCCGATGAATTCATCGAGCAAATCCGCCGCAAACCTAATTCCGTCTTAGGACTTGCGACCGGCACATCGCCGCTCGGAGTTTATCATAATCTCATCAATGCCAATAAAAAAGGTCTGATTTCGTTTAAACAAATTATTACCTTCAATCTCGACGAATATGTCGGATTAGATGGAAACCACAATCAATCTTACCGCTATTTCATGAATGTCAATTTGTTTGATCATATCGATATAAATAAAGATAATACCCATGTTTTGAAAGGTGTGGGAAACTATCTTGAATACGCAAGTCATTACGATGAAGAAATCGCCAATTGCGGCGGTATTGATTTGCAAATTTTAGGCTTGGGAAGCGATGGCCACATCGCCTTTAACGAGCCGCATACCTCATTTGTCAGCTTGACGCATATCGCCGACTTAACCGAATCGACAATTCGCGATAATTCCCGCCTTTTTAATGCGGTCAGCGAAGTTCCGACCAAAGCGGTGACGATGGGTCTTAAATCGATTATGCAAGCCAAAAAGATAGTGCTGATCGCGACCGGTAAAAATAAAGCGCAGGCCATTAAGGATTTGCTCGAAGGGCCTGTTACCGAAAGCGTCCCGAGCTCGATTCTCCAAAATCATTCCGATGTCACAATTTATGTCGACGCAGATGCCTATAGCAAAATAAAAAGATAAATAAAAGGCCGCGATTGAATCGCGGCTTCTTTTTTGTTAGCATGTATGAGCAACATGAACCCACGCATGAAAAATTTCTTTAATCACACGATAATCGGCACACTAATGGTGGCCGCCGCGATTACTTTTTCGCAATTGATTAATCTAGAAATTTTTGGAGTTCGAGGCAACGATAGCGAAATTGTTAACTGCGATTATTATTTTGATGAAAACAACGGCTATACCTCGATTTATGAGATAGTATCCGATCTAAATTCTTCCTCGGCCAGCGGAACATACAAAACTTGGGGTACGGTCACTAAATATTATCAAGACTCGAGCAATTACAACAATTTCTACATGCAAAGCACCGATAAAAACGGCTATGTCGCGGGAATAATGATATATCGGAGCAACTTGTCGGTCAGCGAAGGAAATGTCGTGACCGTCATCGGTTCGCCTACCCTTTATAACAATTTGCCGGAATTCGTCAACCCTTCAATTGAACTCGATTACACTGCTAATTCTTCGCCGGTGACAACTTATATCACCGATGGAAATTTCTGGAAAAACGGAACAGATCGCAATTCGAGCGAATTCATAGCCGCTCAACGCCTCGGAGTCATCAAAATATCCATGCAAGATGTTCTTTTATCATATGTCAGTTCCGGAAATGCGACCGCAACTTTTGGCGGTTTCACCAGCGTTCCGCTCTACTATTCTTTTCTCGGCGGAAGTAGCACGACCGACATAAACAATGTGGTCATCACGCGTGATGGGCAGACAGTCGACATAATCGGCTACCTTCATTGTTTTGATAACGGCTATGATGTCAAAATGCAATGTTTGATTCGCAGTTCTAGCGATATCGTCGGTGAAACCATCAATTCGTCATTAACATTGAGCTCAACAAACTATCCCGATATCGGCAATTACGATACGGGAAATTACGATCAAGTGTTGGTTTCCGGTTTTTACTTTGAGCATTACCGCGCCGTCGAACCAGGATATTCAGATCCAGAGTTTATGATTTTGCTTCCTTATGTCAATCAATATGGTGACGGCTCCGCTCCCGGAGCGCTTTATAACATGACAGCGATCAACGACATCGAAAGCATCTCCATCACTTATCGCACCGAAACCTCATCCGGCGACAAGCCGACATTATCCTACGGGTCAAATCCTCTTTGTGAAAGCGAAGTCGAGCTCAATTTATCGACCGACGCCGTGACTTATACTAAGCAAGTGAGCGATGTCGATTTTTTCAAGATTGAAACTAGCGAAAATGTCCTTTATATTCACAGCATCGAAATTGATTATGCTAACGAAGGACCGGCGCCTTCATTTGACTATCTAAGCGCCGGAAACGACCAGGTTCGGATTAATCCAGTCACTTCTTCAGGTGCCCTCTATGAGGGAAAAAGTGTCACAGTCCCCGCGAGTGTCTCCCACGATGGGACCTATTACACTGTGCAAAGCACGAAAACTTACACTTACTATTCTTATAGTTACATATCGTCATACCCTGGACTAGCCTCATCAGCCGCCTATACGGATCCGGTCGATGTCGCTGCCTTTTTTGCAATTTTCGATACATATCCTCCAAACTATGTTGTCAGAAGCAGCTATTCGTCGGCATACAGCATTTTTGGAGATGCCACAAGATGCGTTTCCGTCTATTCTCGAACCGACGGTTATGCGACGGCAGTTCCTTATAAAACCGATTCGTTCGGGTCGCCCCTTTATTATGAATGCGACATCGCCTTGACTTCCGATTATTCATCAAATAATCGCGGTGTCGGTCGCGTCGTGTGCTGGGTGTATGGCTTCGATCCGCTAAAAGGCGCGGTTAACTACGATGATTCTCCAACCGCGGTATATACCGACGATCACTATGCGACTTTCCAGGAGTACTTAAATATCGGGTCGTTTGGTACGCGATACAATGCCGAAATGTCTCCGACCGGCTATACATGGGGATGTGCCACGACGCTTATTCCAGCATAATCTCACTCATTAACCTATGGTTATGATAAAATAATCATATATGGATTCATTTAGAACTCTCATCGAAAAAAAGCAGTTTCAGCTCGTCGCGGATTTGACGAAGGCATGTCGCGATGCCCAGACGGCGACTTTTCGCATCGCCGCTCTTGTCGGACTCGGAAGACTCGAGGAAGCTCTCGATTTAATTGCTAAGTTTCGCGGCGACTTTGGCGATGACACTTTTACTATCATGAAGGTCCATCTCGAACTGCTTTTAATGAAAAATAAATACGACAAAGCTTACCAAGAATTGAATTATTACAAGGATCTCCCTTATATTTCACAGGAGGTGGAAGAATATTTAAGCCAAGCCGAAGACATGATTCGCACCCACGAGAGAAATTACAACAAAAACCGCAAGAGAAGCAAAGAGGAGATATTCGACATATTAGAAAAAGGTAAAGACAATCTATTCCTATTAGGAGCTCTAAATGACATTCGCGACTACAATATCGGTGATTTCACCAATCATCTAATCCTCTTAATAAAGCGCAGCGGCATCAATTCTTTCGTCAGCACCTACGCTTTGTTTTTGCTTGTTTCTAGCGGATATCAAAAACCGATTTCAATACTTAAAAACGGTAAGAAGTACGTCGTGATTCCGAAAGATTTAGAACCTCCGTTCATAAATGAAAAATATGATGAGGTTGTCAAAAAGATTGAAGCCGTGGCTAAAGATCCGACCGTCAGCGAAGTCGCGATTTCCCTTCTGAATGAACTCATCATCATCTTATATCCCGATAATATCTTTGACTTCGATAGCGATCTTCTCGCGGGAGCCATATTGACAATCGCCTACGATCACTTTCAAATTTCACGCGATGATTCAAATCTCGCAAAACTCTTCGCTATCGATGTCGATCGACTTCGCCAATCGATAGAAGATTTCTCGCGTCTGCTCGCGACAAATCCGCCGATTAGTTAAGCGCGGTGCATCTGTGGTCTAGAAAGCCTTTTTTAGTGTTTCGTTTGAATATGATACGAATGTATTCTATACTTTAATGCGATTGCATTTTTATTAAGGAGAATTATATAAATTTTATGGAAAAGAAAATCACCAAACTCGAACAATCAAAAATTGAAGTCCTCGTCAATGTCGACAAAGAAATTTGGGCGAAAGCGCAAAAAGATGCCTTTAACAAATTGGCGGCGAATGTCGAAATCAAAGGCTTTCGTAAAGGAAAGGCTCCCGCCGATATGGTCAAAGCCAAAGTCGATCAAGGTCAAGTGTTTGACCGCGCCATCAACTCGCTCCTGCAAGACACCTACCGCCAAGTCATATCCGAAGAGAAACTTCGTCCCTTTGCCCGCCCAGTCGTCGATGTCACAAAGTTAAGCGATCTTGAACTCGAATTAAAATTTACTTTAGTCCTCGCTCCCGAAGTGACGCTCGGAGAATATAAAGGATTGCATGCCGACAAAAAAGAAGTGGTTGTCACTGATCACGAAGTCGAACACGCGATTGAACATCTCGTCCAAGACAATGCGTCATTGGTCGTCAAAGAAGAAGCTGCCGTCCTCGGCGATACCGTGGTCATGAATTTCGAAGGTTTTGTCGATGGTCAGCCCTTTGAAGGCGGCAAAGCCGAAAACCACTCCCTCGAGCTAGGCTCCGGTCAATTCATCCCGGGTTTCGAAGACGCTCTTGTAGGTGTCAAAGCCGGCGACGAAAAAGATGTCAACGTCACCTTCCCGACTGAATACACTCCCGAACTAGCCGGTAAAGCCGCGACATTCAAAGTCAAAGTTCACGAAGTGAAAGTGAAGAAAGTCCCCGAGTTAAACGAAGAGTTGATCAAGGATTTGAATCTTCCTAATGTCAAAACAATCGAAGATTTGAAAGCTCATCAAAAAGCGAAATTAGAAAGCCAAAAAGCCAATGATGTCAAACGCGAATACTATGAGGCTTTGGTCAAGCAAATTCGCGACAACGCCAAAATCGATCTCGCCAAAGAGATCATCGATGGCGAAGTCGAAGCGATGGAAGAAAACATGCTCAAGCAGATTGAACAGCAAGGTCTGACGATGGAAAAGTATTTGCAAATCACCGGGCAGACCCACGAAAAACTCCATGAGCAAATGGCTAAAGAAGCCGACGACAACATCCGTTCTGTCCTCGTTTTAGAAAAGATTGCGGAAGTCGAAAAGATTACCGTCGAAGAAGACGAGATCGAATTCGAGCTGGCCAAGATTGCCGATCAGTACAAAATGCCTTTAGAAGAGGTCAAAAAAGTGCTCAAAGACAGCATGGACCGCTTTGCTGCCGATGTCCGTTCGCGCCGCATTCAAGAATTTATTGTTAACAATAACGATTAACTAACAAATAATAATATTAGGAGGTCTTTAAATGGACGAAAACCTACCCCTCACCTTGCCGCTTCTCGTGACGAGGAGCTTAGTCGTCTTTCCCAACACGAACCAGCCGATTGAGGCGGCTCGCCCCTTTTCTATGAAAGCCATCGAAGAAAGCCGCGACAACGCGAGCTCACTTCTTTTTATCGTGTCGCAAAAAGACCCGAATATAGACGATCCCTTACCTGAAGACTTATATCAAGTCGGCACCTTGTGCCGCATTATCTCATTTGGCGACCAAAAGCAGTTCTATCGCATTCGCGTGACGGCCACCAAGCGGGTTGCCATTCAAGCCGTGCGCATCGTAGACAATCACTATGTCGCCGATGGCGTCGTCCTTGACGATTTACCGAGCGACGCCAATGAAACGGCGGTCATCGTTCGCAACATTCTCGAGCAAATCGAACAGATGCCGAGCTTATCGAGAAGTTTCCCTCGCCAAGTCGTCAGCTCCTTGTCAAAAGGTCTTTCCCCGACTGAGCTGACCGATACCCTGGCCACATATTTGAACATGCCTAACGAGCAGAAGCAGGCTTTGCTTGAAGAACTGGACATCAACAAGCGTTTGATGTTGATTCTCGATGTTATCAATCAAGCGAAAGCCGTCATTGAAATCGATAAGAAAATCCAAAACAGCATTCAAAAATCGACTGAGAAGAATCAGCGCGAATACATCCTTCGCGAGAAGATGAAAGCGATTAAGGAAGAGCTGGGAGAAACAGTCCCTGGGGAAGAGTCCGAAGAAGATATTCTAAAAAAACTCGATGCCAACCCATTCCCCGAATATGTCAAAACGAAAGTCAAAGCCGAGTTGAAACGCTTTGAGATGATGCCTCAAGCCTCACTTGAAGCCTCGCTTATAAAAAGCTACATCGACTTGATTATGAATCTTCCGTGGTATCAAAAAACGGAAGACAACGATGTCTTGGAAGATGCCGAACGCATTCTCAACGAAGATCACTATGGTCTTGACAAAGTCAAAAAGAGAATTATCGAATATTTAGCCGTCAAGAAGATGACCGGCAATTTAAAAGCGCCAATCCTCTGCTTTTATGGTCCGCCTGGTGTCGGCAAAACTTCCCTCGGCAAATCGATCGCCCGAGCTTTGGGCCGCAAATTCTTTAAAGCCTCGCTCGGCGGCATTTCCGATGAAGCCGAAATTCGCGGTCATCGTCGTACCTATGTCGGCAGCATGCCCGGCCGCATCATCAGCGGCATGCGCAAGACCGGCGTCATCAACCCCGTCTTCCTCCTTGACGAAGTCGATAAGCTTTCGACTTCATACAAAGGAGATCCGGCCAGCGCTTTGCTCGAAGTTCTCGACCCCGAACAAAACTTCGCCTTTAACGACAATTACGTCGAAGAACCATATGATCTCAGCAATGTCTTATTTATCGCGACCGCCAACTACTTAGAAAATATCCCCGCCCCCCTGCGCGATCGCCTTGAACTCATCGAAGTCAACTCCTACACCGAACTCGAAAAGATTCAAATCGCCAAACACTTCTTGCTTAAAAAGCAAATGAAGGCCAATGGCATCGAGGATAAGAATATCAAGTTTAGCGATGAGGCCTTTCAATATATCATTCAATATTACACTCGCGAAGCCGGCGTCCGCGAACTCGAGCGCAAAATTGCGGCCGTAATTCGCAAAATTGTCGTTGAGATCGTCAAAAAACCCGATTTAAAGGTTTTAGAAGTCGGTCCCGCCGACATTCGCAAGCACCTCGGCGTTGAGATCTTTGAAAACACCAAGAAAGAAAAAGAAAACCAAATCGGTGTCGTCACTGGTTTAGCCTACACCGAATACGGCGGTGACATCTTGCCCATCGAAGTCAATTACTTCCCCGGCAAAGGCAATCTCGTCTTAACCGGTAAACTCGGCGAAGTCATGAAAGAGAGCGCCAGCATCGCCCTTGACTATGTCAGGAGCAATGCTGTCAAATATGGCATCGACAGCGAAATATTTGCCAAGAACGACATTCATATTCACGTTCCGGAAGGCGCTGTCCCGAAAGACGGTCCAAGCGCTGGCGTCGCCATTACGACAGCCATCATTTCCTGCTTGACGAAAAAGCCGGTCGACGCTAACGTGGCGATGACGGGCGAAGTCACTCTCCGCGGTTATGCCCTTCCTATCGGCGGCCTTCGTGAAAAATCGCTGGCAGCCCTCCGAAGCGGAATTAAAACCATCATCGTACCCAAAGAAAATCAAAAGGCGGTGGACGAACTTCCTAAGGAAGTTAAAGAAGCCCTCAATATCGTTTATATGAAGACGGTGGACGACGCTTTAGACGTCGCCTATGTCAAGTGATGATTAATTTTCGCAATGTCAATTTCGTCAAAAGTGCGCCGTCGGCCTCACAAAGGCCCGACGGCCTTTTCGATATCATGTTCGTCGGTCGGAGCAATGTCGGAAAATCATCGCTTATCAATGCTCTGTGCTCCCGCAAGGACTTGGCCTTTACTTCTTCAAAACCAGGGCATACGCGCTTGCTAAATTACTATAATGTCGATGAGAAGTTCTATCTTGTCGACGCACCGGGATACGGCTATGTCAGCAAGGGTCCCAAAGATGCCTTTGCCGAGATGATGGAAGGCTACTTTGCGACATCGAAACCGCGCTTGGTCATCTTCTTGTTCGATAGCCGCCGAACTCCCCAAGATGATGATGTTTCGTTCATGAAGTATCTCAAAGAACAAAATATTCCGGTTCTTTTAGTTTTAACTAAAGCCGATAAATTGAATCAGAGCGAAAAAGCCGCGATCAAAAAGAACATCGCCCCTCTTTTAAGCGATTACACCAGCGGAGAATATCTCCTGGTGAGCATCCTTCAAAAAGCGAGTTTGCTCGCCATCAGCGCGGCGATATCTTCGCGATTAAAAATCTAAGATCAACAAGAGAAATTAAAGAGACGCATAGGCGTCTTTTTTCTTTTGGAACATTCTTGCGAAAGCTTCGGGTGCCGCTAAGATGCTGACGGCGACGATGACCAGCAAGACGATTTCAGGGCTCGCCAGATGATTAGCGCGAAGCGTCGAGCCGAGCGTTTGAAAGATATAGAGGCCAAAAGCGATGGCCCCCAGAAAGTTAAAGGGCGAAAAAGAAAAACGAATTTGAAAGATAAAATAGAGGGCAGCAGCAAAAAGCAAGAGAAGTATTTGTTCCTTAAACGGAAAGAAAGGCGAGAAAGAAACGGCTAAAACGATGAAAAAAGACGAGATAGCCAGCGCCTTGCGAAGAACAGAATTCTTAAGTCTTGGAAGCAGTGATAGGCAATAGCCGATGAAGACGCCCCCGATGCCGCGAAGAGGATAGCCGAGAATAGACCAAAGATTCGTAAAATAGATGTTGTATCCCCCTTGGGCATAAGGCACATAATCCGGTGGGAGAGCGTAGAAATAGGCATAGCCTAAAATCGCAACACTTAATAACACAGGAACCAAAACACGTTTCTTTTTGATAAATCTCACCAAGAAGAAAAGGATGATCTGACCGATTATCTCGACGGGAATAAACCACAGATAGCCAAAGAGCCAGCCGATGTGTCGAAGCGTGATCGTGTTATAGATTGCGAAAAGCAAGGAGATGAGAAAAGGAAGTCCGAGGCGTCTGAGGCGTCGCATTAAGAAAAGGCAAAAACCTCTTCCCGTCTTTTCCTCGGCTACGCGAGCATAGCTGGAGACGAAAAGAAAGCCGCCCAACATCAAGAAAAAATCGACGGACACACAAGTGATTCCCATATCGAGAAAGGTAATTTTTAAGGGCATGAAACCATGAAAGATAAGCACGCTCCACGCCATCACAAAACGCAATAATTCAATCAAGCTGTTTTTGGCTGGCTGAGCCATCTGCTTCTGATTATCCATCATCGCTATATTATAGCAAACTGCCGAGTGCCATTAAAAATATCTGTTAATGTTAAAAATGTAACATTCCATTTTTTGTATTTCTATATGCGGCTTATTTATATTAAAATAGAGTCGTGATATTGCAAAGGAGATAATTATGAATAAAACAAAATCACTTATTTTTCCATTGTTGCTGACCGCTTTTCTACTAGTGGGCTGCAAAGGGGCCACAATCACACCAGAAGAAGCTGCCGACCGCGTTCAAGAGATTGAAGACGAAGTTACTTCCGATGATTTTGAATCGCCAACCGAATTCTCCCTAAAACAAGAGATGAGAACCGACGAATTAACCGATGGAACAGTCGTCATGAAGAGCCTAATTAACTATGATTTAGGCGCAAAATACATGTATGTCGAGACTTCCGTCGAATACGGCGACGAAAGCGAATATGCCAAGACATGGATTTACTACGATACCAAAACTGATTTAACCTATGGTGTTTTTGACGAAAACGGCGAAAAATATCACGTGTCTTTGGAGGGCGACTACTTCGCCGATGCCTCTGAAGGTAATCCTCTCGATTCGATCGAAAGCCTCAATATTTCGATGCTATTAGATCTCGCTGATGAAGACGATAGCCGCAATGTGTACCGCTCGTCTGGCGAAGGAAGTATCTACCTAAAGATATATACCAATGGTCAAGATAGTGACGCTTATGGCGAAGTGGAAATATCAAAGTATCAGCTCGTCTACCTCATGTCATATTATGATAGCGATAACTTCATTGAAATGAGCATAAAATACGGCGGAGTTTCGACTTCAAAACCAAATTTGAGCAACTATCCTGAAGCTTAACGACGACATCAAATCTTTTGACAAAAACGGAGCTCTTAAATAAAACGTGGAAAAACGTGGAATGATAGCTCCAACCCACGAAATCTCTTAAATTAAACGTGGAGAGGGTATGAAAGCAATTTCGTACCCTTTTTATATGGGCTTTTTCCATAAGTCATGATGAGCATAGCCCGTTTTCTAAACCGTTCGAAATTATGGTATCCGTAAGCTGATTTGATGATTGTTTTTAGCTGATTATTCAGGCTTTCAGCGATGACGTTTGTGTACTTCATTTGCCTTTGGCCTTTGGCGAGGCCATTCGCGATTTCGTTTCGCCATCGATGATAGGTCTTAGCGACCGTTTTTAAGATATCCGAAGTAGTGGCGTAAAGGCGACTCACAAGGCGATTAATAAAATTGACGGCCTCTTCAAAACTATAATAGTGATTCGCATAGCTAAACAGCTCTTGAAGAATCGCATATCCCGACCATAGATCCGAATCGAGCTTTAAACATTCCAATATCAGGTCGTCATAGTGAAAAACTTCGCCGGTTTTCGCATAGGTATAAAATTTATCGGGGACTTTGCTTGATCGACATATAAAGTACTTCCAGTGCGCTTTCATAAAATTATAGGCAAGGCCGCCTTTCTTTGCTTTCGTGTTCATCGCCTTTGTCCTCAGGCGGTTGACGGCATTGGTAAGCTGCGCGATGACATGGAATAAATCGACGACGTGCACGGCCCTTTCGAAGTAGCGGCTTCTGACACTTTCGTAAGCGTCATACATATCGGAGATAAAAACTTTAACTATGTTAAGCTCGTTAGGATTAATCGATCCAAAATATTCCCTTAAATAAGCCATCTGACGGTTTTTGATAATATCGACGATTTCACCCTTTTCAAAGTCAGTCAGAACACAGACAAACTTTTGATTGATCTCCTCCGAGAAGCGAATCTCATCGATGCATAGAACACGCGGCATCTTTAAACGCGGGACGAACTTCACTTTCTCATCGAAAAGCTGGACGATTCTCCCGTTCGAAAGATGGTATTTATTCGCGATGTCTTGAAAGGTGAGTTTCCTGGCGAAATCAGAATAGATGAGCTGCTTGATTTGCTCGGTGTTTTTGTCATAGCGATTGACACCTTTAATCTCTGGAGTGAAGGTCTTATGACAGCTCCGGCATTTGTAGCGTACTTTCTTGATGCGTATTGTGTCTTGAATTTCATTATTTTCTGAACAGCCGATCTCAACAAAAGCATAATCATTAA
>Ga0172377_10006557_pt1 | contig 11989 bp, 10 predicted proteins | sample Pumphouse3metaG_FD_119749 | JGI IMG/M metagenome (GOLD analysis project Ga0172377, IMG submission 119749) | Leachate microbial communities from a municipal landfill in Southern Ontario, Canada - Pumphouse #3 metaG | ecosystem: Engineered > Solid waste > Landfill > Unclassified | place: Canada... | reverse complement strand
TTCACCTATGGTAACAGGTATTGTTACTTTAATGTTGGAGGCTAATTCTAATTTAACTCCAACAAGAATAAAAGAAATATTAAAAGAAACAGCTCGTCAAGATTATTATACAACTACAACTATTCCAAATTATAGTTGGGGTTGGGGAAAGGTTTCTGCTTTAAATGCTGTAAAGAGAGCTGTTGAATTGATTGGTTTGGGAGAAACGATAGAAAAAGAATATGGAGTAAATATCTATCCTAATCCAATGAGTGATAATTTAAATATTGTTTCAAGAGATAAAATTAAATCAGTAGAACTATATGATATTATGGGAAGAAAGATAATAATTAAGGGTTCTAATGTTAATTTATTAGATGTATCAGGACTTCAAAAAGGAGTTTATATTATTGCTATTAATTTAGAAAATAAAGTATTAAGGAGTAAAGTGATAAAAAAATAATGCTATTTTGTGGCAATATAAAAAAAAATAGTAATTTTGAAGCCTGAAATAATTTAAAGACAAATCAAACAAAAAAAAATAAAATGAACATTCCAGAAAATTTAAAGTATTCAAATGACCACGAATGGTTAAGAATAGAAGGTGATGAAGCTTATGTTGGTGTAACAGATTTTGCTCAACACGAATTAGGCGATATCGTTTTCGTTGATGTTGATACAGAAGGAGAAACATTAGATATGAATGAAACATTCGGATCTATTGAAGCCGTAAAAACAGTTTCTGATCTTATGATGCCAGTTTCAGGTGAAATATTAGAATTTAATGCAGAACTTGAAGCTAATGCAGCATCTATTAACACAGATCCTTATGGAGCAGGTTGGATAGTAAAAATTAAGATTACAAATCCTACAGAAATAAATAAACTTATGGATGTAGCAGCTTATTCTTCATTTATAGGATTGTAATTTAATGATAAAAAATAAAAAGATGCTCGAAGAAATCTTCTGAGCATCTTTTTTTTATATATAAATATGAATAGAAAATTAAATATTGTTCTTCTTGCTATTTGGGTTTCTTTGATGCTTTTTGCAATATTAGCTCCAGAAGATTCTTTACCAAAAGATATTGGTTTTCTTTCTTTTATTCCTTTTTTTGATAAATTTGTTCATGCAGGAATGTTTGGAGGATTTGCTTTTCTTTTATTTTTATTATTGGAAGGGAAAAATAAAATTCAAAGAGCATTATTAACCACATTTTTATTTTCTATTAGTTTCGGACTTTTAACGGAAGGATTACAACTTTTTTTGACTGAAATAATAAAAAGAAAATTTGAATGGATGGATTTTTTAGCGGATATTATTGGTGTTGTGATAGCTTTAGGATTAGGTTGTGTTATAGCCTATTTAAATCGAAAAAATAAGAAGGTAGAAGAATAAAACAATTTTTTTAGATAAAGTTGTTGGTAGTAATAAATTAATTCCTATCTTTGCAAACTCAATTGAAGAAATAATATTTAGAAGATAATCATAAAAAAGTAGGTAAGAATATGTATTTAGAAACCGAAAAGAAAAAAGAAATATTTGCTCAATATGGCAAATCAAATGTAGATACTGGTTCAACAGAAGGACAAATAGCATTGTTCACATTCAGAATACAACATCTAACTGAACATATGCGTGAAATGAGAAACGACAAATTTACAGAACGTTCATTAGTTAGATTAGTAGGAAAGAGAAGACGTTTATTAGATTATTTGAAGTCAAAAGATGTTTTAAAATATCGTGAATTAATTAAGCAATTAGGTATAAGAAAATAATTTTTTTCAGTACCTATTTATCATCAAAAAGGCAATTAGCTTCTAATTGCCTTTTTTTGTATAAACAGTTGTGGGGCTTTAGAAGCAAAAATTAAATGAGTATCTAACTTTGCTCCAGTTAGAAAAGAGGTAATAAAAATAATAAGATGCAAGGAATTAAAAAAGTCTTCACAATAGAAGATGGAAGACAAATTGAAATTGAAACTGGTAAATTAGCAAAACAAGCTGATGGTTCAGTAGTAGTTAGAATGGGTGACACAATGTTGTTAGCCACAGCTTGTGCAAAAAAGACAGCTGGAGAAAATGTGGATTTTATGCCACTTACAGTTGATTATCAAGAAAAATATGCTTCTGTTGGTCGTTTCCCTGGAGGATTTTTTAAAAGAGAAGCACGCCCATCAGAATATGAAATACTTATTGCACGTTTAGTTGATAGAGCTTTACGTCCATTATTCCCAGAAGATTTTCACGCTGAAGTACAAGTACAAATTACACTTATATCAGGAGATCAAAAAACTCCACCAGATGCACTTGCAGCACTTGCAGCATCAGCAGCACTTGCCGTATCAGATATTCCATTCCATGGACCAGTATCTGAGGTTAGAGTTGCATATATTGACAATAAGTTTGTAGTAAATCCATCGATAGAAGACTTGGAAAATGCAGAATTAGATTTAATTGTTGCAGCAACAGAAGATAATATAATGATGGTTGAAGGAGAAATGAAAGAAGTATCCGAAGACTTAATGTTGGAAGCTTTAAAAGTAGCACACTCATCAATAGAATTACATTGTCAAGCAATAAAAGAATTAGAAGTAATGGTTAATAAAACTCAAAAAAGAGAATATTGCCATGAAACTAACGACGAAGAACTAAAAGAAGCAATACACAAAGCAACATACCAAAAATGTTATGACTTTGCAAAACAAGGAATAGCATGTAAAGCAACAAGAGTTGAAGCTTTTGAAGCAATCAAACAGGAATTTATAGAAACTCTTACAGAAGAAGAAGCAAAAGAAAAAGCTTTTATGATAGATCGTTATTATCACGATGTTGAAAAAGAAGCAATGAGAGATATGGTCTTAAATGAAAGAGTTCGTCTTGACGGAAGAAAATTAGACCAAATACGTCCAATATGGGCAGAAGTTGATTATCTTCCAACCACTCACGGTTCAGCAATCTTCACTCGAGGAGAAACACAATCACTTACAACTTGTACATTAGGGACAAAACTTGATGAACAAATAATAGACGGAGCTATAATTGAAGGAAAGAATAACTTTATCCTTCATTATAATTTCCCAGGATTTGCAACAGGTGAAGTAAAAGGGAATAGAGGAATATCAAGAAGAGAAATAGGACACGGAAACTTAGCGATGAGAGCCTTAAAACAAGTCCTACCAACACCAGAAGAATGTCCTTACACAATACGTCTTGTCTCTGATATCTTAGAATCTAATGGTTCTTCATCAATGGCAACAGTATGTGCAGGATGTTTAGCACTTATGGATGCAGGAGTACAAATACGCAAACCAGTTTCAGGAATTGCAATGGGATTAATTGCAAAAGACGGTAAATGGGCAGTACTTTCAGATATCTTAGGAGATGAAGATCATTTGGGAGATATGGACTTTAAAGTAACAGGAACAAGAGACGGAATCACAGCATGTCAAATGGATATAAAATGCGATGGACTGTCTTATGAAATCCTTGCACAAGCTTTAGCACAAGCAAATGCTGGCAGAATGCATATTCTAAATATAATAGAAGAAACAATGCCTGCACCAAGAGAAGACTATAAACCATTTGTACCAAGAGTTGTGAAAATGACAATACCAAAAGAATTCATTGGAGCAATAATAGGACCTGGCGGAAAGATTATTCAAGAAATGCAAAAAGAAACCAAAACCGTTATTGTTATAGAAGAAAAAGGCGAGTTTGGAGTAATAGATATAGTTTCCGTAAATAAAGAAGGAATAGAAGCCGCATTAGCAAGAATAAAAGGAATTATTGCAGTTCCAGAAGTAGGAGAAGAATACGAAGGAGTAGTAAAAAACTTACAAGCATTTGGAGCATTCGTTGAATTCCTTCCAGGAAAAGATGGACTATTACATGTATCAGAAATATCTTGGGATAGAGTAAACAATGTTGAAGATGTATTGAAAGTAGGAGATAAGATAACAGTAAAATTAATTGAAGTAGATAAAAAAACAGGTAAATACAAATTATCTCATAAAGCATTACTTCCAAAACCAGAAGGCTATGTAGAACGTCCACCAAGACAAATGGGAGACCGTCCAGAAAGAACAGATCGCTCACAAGGAGAACGTCCACAAAGTGACCATTCAAGAATAAGACCAGAACGTCCAACAAAAGACAACACTCAAAACCCAGAACAAAACGACTAAATAAGCAATAGCTTACACAATAATACTAAGGCGATATATCATTGATATGTCGCCTTTCTTATTTCTACTATTAAATATCTTTTATAATACATCATTCCAATTATATTTCCACATAAAAATGATGAGAAGTAGAAGAATTTAATCAAATTATTTGACCAAAATAACTAAATATTCCGTATCTTTGCACTACAAAATCTATTCAAAAACAAAAGAATAGAAACCAAGAAAAAGAAATCAATCTAAAAATTCCTTAAAAACTACGATGCCCATCGTAGATAGTCTACGATACCCATCGTAACACCCCTACGATGCCCATCGTAGCACATTTAAACCCCGTTTAAGTAAATTAAATCCTTGTTTACGGATAGTTATTCCCTGTTTAAGCACATTTTAGTAAGGATTAAATTTCAAAAGAAAAGATAACAGAAGAAATTTAATCCCTAACAGCACATTTTTTGTTCCTATCACAATAAAAAACCAACAGTAACATCCAATTTAAAATAACACCACCACCCGTAGAGACGCGATTTATCGCGTCTTAATACATAATAAATTCATAAAATAAAAGAAGTAAATCATACCTTCTAAATAAGCCATTTATGGAATTAAGATATTATAGTTTTGACCTCCAATAGACTAAAAGGTTATACCCTTGTACTTAAACAAAAAAATAGTTTTCACGAAAAAAATGCATCTAAACTAAAATTTTCTTTTAACTTTGCCTTGATATTTTTTTGAAAGAGATAGTAATGAAAACTTGATTTAATTTTCTTTGTTTTATCTCCTCATAAAATTTAATCAAGAAGGAACAATCAAACACTGAGCTGCATTTACAATTGTAACTCAATGATAAAATACAACCTGTTAACAGTGCTTTAAAAAATAGTTGGTGATTAGGTTGAATAGAAATTAAAAATTATAATTATATAAATATGATAAACCACGATCCTTCAGAATATATAAGAGGAATACAGCAAATACTTATTTCTGATAAAAAAAGAATAGGATTTCTATTTGGAGCAGGAAGTTCTTTAGCAAAGAAAAGTCAGAAATCCTTGACAGTCCCTTCAATAAAACAAATGACAGATGAAATTATTGAAGAAGTAGGAATAAATGGAAACTTTAAAGAAGCATTAAATGAAATCGAAGAAGAACTTGGAAAGGAAAATTTCAATATTGAAACTATACTTTCAAATCTGGAATTAAAAGTATCTATTATTGGAAAATCAACATTGAATTCTTTGGGGAAAGTTGATTTTGAAAATCTAATAATTGAAATAAAAAAATGTGTTAGAAAAAAAGTTAGTGTTCATTTATTAGATAACTCTACTAAAGAATGTCCAATTCAGATAGTTACCAAAGATATTGTAGATGATTTAATTCAAACAGATTTTGCTAATTGGATAGGCCAAGCCGAAAGAAAATATCCAATTGAAATATTCACAACCAATTATGATTTTTTGTTTGAGCTTGGATTAGAAAATAAAGAAATACCTTATTATGATGGTTTTTGTGGAAGTCTTAGACCATTTTTCAATTCTGAGTCTGTAGAGGAACTTTCATTTTTGCCAAATCAAACAAAGCTTTGGAAAATACATGGATCTTTAGGATGGCACTTCGATAAGGATACGCAAAAGATATTGAGAGTGAGTCCTGATGATGATGATATTTTAATTTATCCATCTAGTCTTAAGTATAAGGATTCAAAAAAACAACCTTATGAAAGTTTACTTGATAGATTATCAAACTTCCTAAGACAAGATGATTCAATATTAATAACTTGTGGCTATTCTTGGGGTGATGAGCATATTAACTCAAGAATAATTTCAGCCTTAAAAACAAATACGACATCCCATGTAATAGGTCTGATTTTCGACAAAAGTGATAAAATAACAAAAGACTCTAAGTTAACAAAAATAGGGTTAGAAAATTCTAAAATTTCTTTATATGCTTCGAGAAATGCAGTTATTGGATGCAATTTTGGTGAATGGGTACTAAAATCAGAGCCATCAAAAGATGATACAGTACAATTAAATCTTTACTTTGACGAAGATGCTCATACTAATTTAGAAGAAGAGTTAAAAAAAGAAATAAAAGGAGAGGAAATATGGACAGGGAAAGGTGAATTTATTTTACCTGATTTCAGCAAACTGGTTAATTTTCTAAATGCTATGATCAATGATAATGAAATCAAAAAGATTGGGGAAAATGTCAAAAAATAAAATAACAGAAATTGGAGAAATAGATAGCATTAGCGGTAATAATATTTCAGTTAAATTGTTTGACAGTATAAAATCTAATATGCCAATAATTGACGGAGTCGTTTATCGTGTAGGACAAATTGGTTCTTTTGTGAGAATACCATTAGGATATGCAAATTTATATGGAATTGTTACACAGATTGGTTCTGGGGCTATACCTGATAGTTTAAAAGAAACTTACTATAAAGATTATGATTCTTTTAAGAATACTAGTTGGATAAATATTGTTTTGGCAGGCGAACAAGTAGGAAAGAGATTTGAAAGAGGTGTAACACAATTCCCAACAACTGGAGATAAAGTTCACTTGGTAACAATTAATGACTTAGATATAATATATGGTGGTTATGAAGAATTTAATTCAATAACTGTTGGAAATATTAGTGTATCGGAAAGTTTGGATGCAAAGATAGATTTAGATAAACTTATTTCACGACATTGTGCAATAGTTGGTTCAACTGGTAGTGGAAAATCAAATGCTGTTTCCATATTACTTGAATCAATTGCTAATAGAAATTTTCCTAGTTCAAGAATTTTGGTTATTGATCCTCATGGAGAATATAATGATGCTCTATCAAAACATTCAAAAGTAATTAAGGTAGATTCAGAAGAAAAAGAGAACAAATTAGAAATTCCATTTTGGGCACTTCCTTTTAATGAATTAATAAATATATTTTCTGGAAATTTAACTGATCAAAATAGAGAATATATAAGGGAAAAAGTTGTAGCAGCTAAAATAAAGAGTGCTGATTTGAATAGAATTGAAGTTTCAAAAGAATCAATTACGGCAGATTCTCCAATTCCATTTAGTATAAAAAAACTTTGGTTTGAATTAGATGATTTTGAAAGAAAAACGTTTAATACAGATAGAATTACTCCATCTAATAAGATAGCAGAAGGAGATGCTGAAAAATTAATATCGAATGAGTATCCTCTTGCTGGTATAGGGAATAGCCCTCCTTTTTTGAATAACAAAGCAAAAGCATTGTTGAGCTTTTTGGATAGTATGAGAAATAAATTGAGTGATAGCAGTTACAATTTCTTATTTTCTCCTGGAAAATTTACACCAAATTTAGATGGCAAAATTGAAGAGGATCTGGATATTGTTTTTAATAAATGGTTAGGAAGTGATTTGCCAATTACTATTCTTGACTTATCTGGTATCCCTGCAGATATAATGTCTTCTATTTCAGGAACTCTTTTGAAAATTATATACGATGGTCTATTTTGGGGAGTAAATACAAAAGTTGGAGGGAAAAATCAACCTTTATTAATTGTATTGGAGGAAGCCCATAGTTATTTAAAAGCAGGAGAAAATTCAATTTCATCAAGAACAGTTCAAATGATAGCAAAAGAAGGTAGAAAATATGGAGTTGGATTATTACTTGTTACTCAAAGACCTTCTGAGTTGGATGAAACAGTTTTAAGTCAATGCGGAACTATGATAGCTTTAAGAATGAATAACTCCAAAGACAGAGGAAATATAAGATCCGCTGTTCAGGATGAATTACAAAGTATGGTGGATTTATTACCAAGTTTGAGAACAGGAGAAGCTTTGATCTCAGGCGAAGCAGTTAAAATTCCTTCTAGAGTAAAATTCTTTAAAATAGGAAATGCACCAAAAAGCTCAGATCCAAAAGCTTCAGAAAAATGGTCAGAAAAAATAGATAATAGCCAAGAAGAATATCAAAAATTATTAAAATCTTGGCGTAATAAAAATTATAAATTATGAGTTTACCAGAAATGAAACCAGTTAGTTCATCTAATATTGAAAGTATAGGTTACGATGAACAAAATCAAGAAGTCTATGTTAGATTTTTAAATAGTAGTCTTTATGTTTATAAAGGGGTTCAACCTCATGAATTTCAAAATTTAATGGAAGCCCCATCTCATGGGTCTTATTTAAATAGAAATTTCAAAAATATTTATCCATATGAACGAATAGAATAATAATGCTGAATTTAAATCAACAATTAAAAAGAGTTGAGATAAAAGAATTTGAAATAGAGAATCAGATTGTTTTCAATTATTTTGATAATCTTCCTGCAAATGAAAGGGACGAAAAACTACTTCGTGCAATATATATTGGTGTATTGGCATTAATGGAAGATCGTATTTCATCTTTTCTTTCTAAAACTTCTAATGAATTAGGAACCGAATTAGAAAGTTTGAAGATGATTTTTGAAATGAAGAAAGAACTTTTCTATAAATCAACTATCAAAGGAACTTTGGCTGAGGATGATATTGCAGAATTTTTAAATCAATACTTTTTAGATAAAAGGCTTAAAGACCGTGCTTTTCTAACAGGAAATACTACTGGCAATATTCCAAAAAACAAAACAGGAGATATTATTTGCGAGGTAAATGGCAATTCTGAACTAAAAATAGCTATTGAATGCAAGTTTGATAAAAGCGTTAGATTAGGAGATATTGAAAGCAAAGACATCTTTACTCGAAAATCAGACACAGCTTGGAGTCAGTTAATTGAAGCACAAGCAAACCGAGATAGTAAAGTTAGCTTAATTGTATTTGACATTTCTTTAGTTGAAAACTCTATATTGAAGAATTTCGATAATGTGGGTTATATTCACGGTGTAGGCTTTGTTGCGATTGTTAATTCACAAAAAGGAGATTACAGCAACTTAGCTATTGCATATATGCTTGCAAGAGATATTGCCTTAAATGCAAAAGAAGTGGAATTGGACAAGGATGTTTTGGCAATGATTGTGAATCGTATTATTAAAGATATAAACGAGGTATTGGTAATTAAATCCCTTGTTCTAAATAATATTGATAACAACAAGGCTATTTTAAAACAACTTGAGAAATCTCTTCTAACAATGGAATTTAATCAAGAGTACTTGAGAAGATTCTTAAGTCAAGGGACATTAACAAAAAAGGATTTACTTGACTTCTATATAGGTGAAGATGTTAAAGACAAATATCGCTTAATTGAAAAAGAAATTAATGATTTATAAGGGTGAAGCCAGTTAGAATGATTGTTGAATATTGAAAGGCTACTATAACAAAAGTATTGTAAAGTATATATAAACAGTTGAATCGCTTAAAGAATTATAAAAATGGCTGTAGATGCAAGAATAATTATAGATAATCTTCTATTATGACTTTAAAGATAAGGTCATTATCTATGTTGGAGCAGGGGGAGGACAATTTATTGAATATGCGAGAAATGCTAAAAAGGTATATGCTGTTGATAATGAAAAGGACGCATTGAATACTTTGAGATGATAATGGTATAATAAAAAATCCTCAAATAATTATTGTGATCATTATTTGAGGATTTATTTATAGGTAGGAGATAGTTTCTTTACCGTTAATAGTGCATTGAGTCTTCAGCCATTTTTGTTACAACTCCATTTTCATAGTTGTAAAGTTTTACAAATGTTTTAGAAGAGGCATCTGTATTTTGTGGTGTAATTACTACAAAATTCATTGTTGTTGCAGCTACATTATTATTATCAATCCATGTTCCAGAGTTTGCATAGATTGTTTTTTGTCCGTTATTGTTTGTAGATGAAATAATTTTAGCATCGTGAGTATGTCCAAAGATGACAATTCTTTTATTTGAATTTGGATTTAAAAAATATTGATTCTTTGCCTGATTATCAGATTCACTCGCAACGGCAGTATTTTTAATTGCCTGACTAGCGGGGATATTAACAGCCACATGATTGAGTATTTGTCTTTGATCCCATGTGTCCTGAATTCCATTATAAAGATTAACATTTATAAATCCACCTGTTGTTGTTTGATAAGGCAATAAATCGTTTATAGAATAGGTACCCGTGAATCCATCAATATTAGTTACAATAATATTCTCATCAAATTTATTTTCTATTGGAAGATAATTTATTGCCCATTGCCATACTTTCCAATATGCGAATAATAAATTTTGGCTTTCATTGCCAGAAGTATTTTGAGTAACAACCTGCATTGTGTCGCCAGCAGTATGACATTCTTGTATATGGTGAAGTGCAGCCATTCTTGTAAAGAAATATCCTGGAGGCAATATGGTGCCAGGGGCAATATCCTGATTTGAAATAGGGTCAGGTGCACAGAAAAAATTGTAGCGGTGTCCATGTTCAATTGCCAATACCGGCATATCCGATGGTGTGTATGTACCCAAGCCCAGTTCATTGTCACGTGCCTGATTTATTCCTGGAAGAATAAGGTCAACATTTTCAGCAGTTATAGTTAAATCATGGTTTCCCGGCACATAGGTAACTTTTATTTTCCCTTCTTGAATTATTTTGTTAAAAGCATCTATCACGCCCTTATTGGTTGCTGCTATGCGTTGAACAAAATCCGCCTGATCATTTCCATCATAAGTATTTATTGTGGCTGGGACATACCATTCATCAAGCAAATCTCCTGCGATAACAAGTTCTTTCACATCTGGAGATGCTTTAATCTTGTAAAGCATTTTTTCAAGATAACTAAGGTTATTCTTGCATTCAGCATACTCAAGATTTGCACCAAGGTGCAAATCGCTAATCACAACTATCATATTTCTTTCATTGCTGCCATTGCTAAATGGATCAATTTCAGTATTTGTTGAATCAGACTTGTCGCATGATGCAAATACACTTAAGATAAACATCAAGAAAAATGCATTTAATAATCTCATAATAATTTTCATTGTACACTTTTTTTAATTTTTTCCTACTCGTAAAGCTTTTCGGAATCCGCGTTGATTGTAACGTGTGATTATGTTTTAAAAAGAGTTTGATTTTTTTTCAAGAAAACAGGCTCTTTTTAAGTTGTTGAGCGATACTTATTTTATAGATATAATAATAGATTTGTTAGCAGCATCTTTTTCTCCGTCAGGTCCAGATACTTTAATATTATCTATATATATCTTGTCGCCTTTTATTAATTCCTTAATTTTAAAGGTCATCATTGGAGTAAATTTCTCACTATTTGAAATTAATACAGGTCCATTATTATTCCCTGTGCTGAATGTCATTTTAAATCCTTTGACATTATATTTTACAGGAAAATCAAAATCTTCAAGATATAGATGAATATAAGGGTTCTCCAATAGTTTTTCAACCGTTATTTCTTCTCCTAAATTATTTCCCACTTCGGCAATAGGTTTAGGAAGAGTTCTTATTCGGAATGTTTTTTTATCACATCTTATTTTCTTCCCATGGAAATTTTCAAATACAGATATTTCGATAATTCCATTTTGTGAAACTGCTATTAATGTATCATATTCTATGGTTTTACCATTAGGACCTTCTTTTTCTATTTTTGTTTTTTCGTATTTGTCTCCATTTTTAACAGATACTATATAATCAGCTCTGCCAACTTTTTTTATGGTTGCATTGCCTTTAGTAATTTCAGCAGATATTTTGCTGTCATCAATTCCCACAACTGCAATAGAAACAGGATTGTCTGTACCAAGATAAAGTATATTTAAATTGGTTGAAGCAATAACTGTTTTGTAATTTGGAACTTGTGCATTAAGATTTAATCCTATGCACATTAGCATTAATGCTAATAAATAAATCTTCTTCATAATCTTCTTGAATTAAATTTCTTA
>Ga0172377_10006556_pt1 | contig 11989 bp, 12 predicted proteins | sample Pumphouse3metaG_FD_119749 | JGI IMG/M metagenome (GOLD analysis project Ga0172377, IMG submission 119749) | Leachate microbial communities from a municipal landfill in Southern Ontario, Canada - Pumphouse #3 metaG | ecosystem: Engineered > Solid waste > Landfill > Unclassified | place: Canada... | reverse complement strand
GCTCAACCAATCGATGGCGAACGATATCGTGCTTATTTAGTTCAACAAGGCTAATACCCTTTACTCCTTTCAGAATGCGCAAAGCCTGAATAAGTCCGGACATTTGCGGGCGGGGCAGGTCAACTTGCGTAAGGTCTCCTGTGATGATCATTTTTGTATTTACTCCCATGCGAGTAAGAAACATTTTGATTTGTTGTGTAGTCGTATTTTGTGCTTCGTCAAGAATTACTACGGCATCATTCAGTGTTCTGCCGCGCATAAAAGCAAGTGGAGCGATTTGAATGATATTGGTATCCATATATTCTTGCAATTTGGCCGCAGGAATCATGTCTTGTAAAGCGTCATAAAGTGGTTGCAAGTATGGATCGATTTTGTCTTTCATGTCTCCGGGCAGAAACCCGAGTTTCTCACCTGCTTCAACGGCCGGTCGGCTAAGAATTATTTTTTTGATTTCCTTATTCTTTAGAGCTCGTACAGCCAATGCTATTGCTGTATAAGTCTTTCCTGAACCGGCGGGGCCGACTGCAAATACTAAATCATTCTTGGCAAAGTCTTCAACGAGTTTTAGTTGGTTATCACTTCGCGGAATAATCGGCTTGCCTGATACGCTGAACACAATTACATTGTCTATATGCTTGGTTTCGGGAGTATTGCCTTTAATGATGTCAATGATCACCTCCTCTTTTAGCGAATTATATTCTGCACAATATTTCTCAAGTTTAATGATGCTGTCTTCAAAAAGGCACATTTCTTCTTCGTCGCCGAGAACTTTAATTACGTTACCGCGTGCTACGATTCGTAATTTAGGGAAGAGTGCCTTTATCAGTTGTATATTAGTGTTGTTAACACCATAAAAAATCACAGGATCTATATCCTCAAGAACAATCAGCTTTTCAATCATTTAATTATTTTGGATTTCATCTTGCAAATTTAATGAAACGTTTGGATTCATATGTCTTATTAACTGTTTTTTGTGCTATTATTTTTCTAAATTCGATTCTTTGGGTCTTGAATGCTATAAATTTATTACTTTTGTAACTGAAAATTAGAACAGGATGCAGAGATTCTTTATATATATGGCTTATGACGGTGCGAATTATCATGGATGGCAGATCCAGCCCAACGGAATAAGTGTGCAGGAATGCCTCGAAAGGGCATTGTCAACAATTCTTCGCCGGCCTATTAATGTGGTGGGTGCCGGACGTACGGATACCGGGGTGCATGCTTTGTTGATGGTTGCGCATTTCGATTATATCGCTCGACTTCAAGAATCGGAGATAGAGGAACTGGATACTTTTACTCTAACGGATAGGTTGAATAGTTTGCTTCCTTCTGATATCTCAATATATAAAGTGTGCAAGGTAATTCCCGATGCGCATGCTCGTTTCAATGCATTATCTCGTACGTACAAATATTATATTACTACTGTGAAATCGCCGTTTTATGGTGCTTATCGATGTCGGATTTTTAACCGACTTGATTTTGATGAAATGAATGAGGCTGCCGCATTATTGCTCAATTATGTGGATTTTACAAGTTTCAGTAAGCTACATACTGATGCGAAGACTAACAATTGCCATATTATGCAGGCGGAATGGGTCCGTACGGATGACTCAAACTGGGTGTTTACGATTCGTGCCGATAGATTTTTGCGTAATATGGTCCGTGCTATCGTGGGAACATTAATTGAAGTAGGGCGTGGTAAGTTGACAATAGATGGTTTTCGACGTGTGATAGAACAAAGGGATCGTTGTAAAGCGGGAATGTCTGTTCCGGGACAAGGATTGTTTTTAGTGGATATTGAATATCCAACTTGCTTATTTATTGAAAAATAGATGTAGATATGTGGTTACTTTTAGCTTTTCTTTCGGCCATGTTACTTGGCTTTTATGATGTATTTAAAAAACAGTCGTTAAAGGGTAATGCTGTATTGCCGGTTTTATTTTTGAATACTTTATTTTCAAGTTTGATATTCCTTCCATTTATATTTATTTCGGCATTTGTTCCGCAGATACTTGATGGAACGATATTCAATGTGCCTGTTGCCGGTTGGGAAGTACATAAATATATTATCGTGAAGTCGTTTATTGTGCTTTCATCTTGGGTGTTCGGTTATTTTGGAATGAAACATTTGCCTCTTACTATTGTCGGGCCTATCAATGCTACCCGTCCGGTAATGGTGTTGGTCGGTGCCATGTTGATTTTCGGTGAGCGACTCAATCTCTATCAGTGGGTAGGTGTGTTGTTGGCTGTTTGTTCATTCTTTATGCTTAGCCGGTCGGGCAAGAAAGAGGGTATCGATTTCAAACACGACAAATGGATCTATTTTATTGTGATCGCTGCAATAATGGGAGCCATTAGCGGTCTCTATGACAAATATTTGATGACGCGGTTTAATCCCATGCTTGTGCAATCGTGGTACAATGTTTACCAAATGTTTATTATGTGTCCTGTTTTGATGCTTTTGTGGTGGCCTCATAGAAAGTTTACTACTCCTTTTCATTGGAGTTGGACAATTGTATTAATTTCAATATTCCTTTCGGCTGCCGATTTTGCATACTTTTATGCTTTGAGTTTTGGCGGTTCGATGATATCTATCGTATCTATGGTTCGAAGGTCGAGCGTGATGGTTTCTTTTATTTGCGGTGCGTTGTTCTTTCGTGAAAAGAATTTAAAAAGTAAAGCAATTGATTTGATATTGGTATTAATCGGTATGATATTCTTATATTTGGGGACAAAATAAAGGAAAATATCGGGTGATATGATGTAAAAGAATGATATAAATAAAGAAATTTAAAATGAAAAAAATATTTAGAAGTTTATTTGCTGACATGTGTGGTATATCGTTAGTTGTTTCAGGTCTGTGCTTGCCGCTTTCGTCATATGCACAAAATGCTAAAAAAACATTTATAGATATGCCTGATTCGCTTTGTCCGTTGCTTACTCATAATAACCGAGCTGATTGTATTGATTTTCTGAACAGCCATATGAAAGCAAAAGTTCAAAATCGATTTGATAGTATTTCCGAGATGACAGAGATGAGCAAAGATTATATTCGTGTTCGGCTCTCACAGGAAACAACTTGGCAGATGAAATTGCTTACGGTTAATGATTCTACAAAGGTGATATGTGTTGTGTCTACAGCTTGTGCGCCAGCTTGTGATAGTTCGCTCAAGTTTTATTCGACATCATGGAAAGAGATTTCTTCGAAAGACAAATCCTTTATAAATTTACCTCAGCTAAATGATTTCTTTATTACTCCTTCTGATTCGTTATCTTCCTATCAATTGGAAAGTGTACGTAGATATGCTGATATGCTGCTTGTTAGGGCTGATTTTAATGCTTCGGATGATGCATTGACTTTTACGTTTACTACTCCTGATTATATGGATAAGGGTACTGGGGATAAATTGAGGCTGTTTATTCACCCCTTGTCTTATCAATGGAATGGAGAACAGTTTTTGAAAAAATAGAATCTAAATGAGTAGGTTTATCGGTAAAGTCACGTTTTAGTGTTATATTGGTTTTGTGGTTTGTTTGCTATATAAAAAAAGAAATCCAATTAATTGGATTTCTTTAGAGCGGAAGACGGGACTCAAACCCGCGACCCTCAGCTTGGAAGGCTAATGCTCTATCAACTGAGCTACTTCCGCGATTATTTCTTGAAAAGAATGTGGGCAAAGATGGATTCGAACCACCGAAGGCGTAAGCCAGCAGATTTACAGTCTGCTCCATTTGGCCACTCTGGTATTTGCCCTAAATTCTTTAAAAGATCTCTTTTCTTTTATCGCGGTGCAAAGGTATGATTAATTATTTAAACTACAAGAGAAATCAATCATTTTTATTGCGGTAATTGCACATTCATCGCCCTTGTTTCCTAAGTTACCGCCAGAACGTGCTTCAGCTTGTGCCATATCAAGTGTAGTTAGCAAACCGTAAATCACTGGAATTTTTGCTTCGGCGTTAAGTGTCGCTATACCCTGAGTTACACCCATGCAGATGTAATCGAAATGTGGAGTTTCACCTTTAATGACACTCCCTAGTATAATAATAGCATCTACTTCACAGTTTTTTATCATTTCGCTGGCACCGTAAATCAGTTCAAAACTGCCGGGTACCGTTTTGACAATGATGTTTTCGTCTTTGGCTCCATTTTTCTTTAAAGTATTCACTGCACCTTTGAGCAACGCACCCGTGATATTTTCGTTCCATTCGGAAACAACAATACCGAATTTCATGTGCACCGCATCGGGTACTGTTTGAATATTATAGTCGGATAAATTATGGTATGCGGTAGACATTATTTCTTTAATAAATTAGCTTGTTCAATGTATTTGTCAACACTCGTGGCTTGATAGGATTGTGCATATTTGTCTTTGATTTGTGTATAAGCCTTTACTGCATCGTCATACTTACCTTGTTTGACTAGGATTTCACCTGCTTGCATCAAGAAAATCGGGCTTAAAGTACTGTTGTCAGCTTTTTCAGCTGCTTTTAAAAGTTGAGAGGAGGCTTTGTCCAAGTTGCCAAGTTCCGCATAACAATTGCCGACGGCACCTATTATCGCCGGAGTTGCCATCTCGTCTTTACCATTGAATTTATTTAAATAATCTAAAGCTTCTTTGTAGTTGCCTAACTTTGCGTAGCAGATGCCGGCATAAGCATTAGCTAGATTAGCTGTTTTTGTTCCGCTGAATTTATCAGCTATTTTTAAAAAACCGATATAGCCAATGCTGTCGCCATTGATGGCTTGTTGATAAGCATTTTGTTCAAAATACTCCTGGCCTTTGAAGATGGCGATCTGTGCTTTGTGTTCGCGTGGCTTAACATATTCTTTATTATATAAGAGAAAGCCTGCAATGATAATAAGGATACCTACGATAGTACCCAAAATCATATTTTTATGCTTGATAATAAATGCTTCTGATTCATTGAGTGCACCTTCTACATTCAGATTATCGTTCTGGTTCTTTTTGTCTGCCATTTTATTTAATTTTTTTGTTGTTATTCAAAATATTATATTACGAAATGCAAAAGTAGTTTTTTTAATTGATAAAAGAAATTTGCAGGCATATTTTTTTAAATAAATACATAAAATAGCAGAATTTCTTGTTACTTTTGTAAGTGAAATGAATAAGCGTTTATGATATTAAAACATCTTTCTATACTGAATTATAAGAATCTGGAACAAGTTGAACTCGACTTTTCCGTTAAGTTGAACTGCTTTTTCGGCTTGAACGGCATGGGAAAAACAAATTTGTTGGATGCAATCTATTATTTGTCGTTCTGTAAAAGTTCCGGCAATCCTCTTGATTCTCAGAATATCCGGCATGACGAAAATTTCTTTATGATTCAAGGCTCTTATGAAACGGAAGATGGGACAACTGAGGAAATTTATTGTGGTATGAAACGAAGGGTGAAAAAACAATTGAAAAGGAATAAAAAGCCTTATACTCGTTTTTCAGATCATATTGGTCTTATTCCTCTGGTAATGGTGGCGCCTTCGGACGTCGGTTTAATATCTGATGGGAGTGAGGAACGTCGTCGCTTTATGGATATCGTTATTTCTCAGTATGATAAGGCGTATATGGATGCCTTGATTCGTTATAACAAGGCTTTGGCTCAACGGAATGTACTATTGAAAAGCAAGGCACCTGTTGATGAGGCTTTATTTCTCATTTTGGAGGAAGTCATGGCGCAATCGGGTGATATTGTTTATAGCAAACGAAAGAATTTTATTAGTGAATTTATTCCTATTTTTCAATCTCTGTATTCTTTTATTTCTCAAGATAAAGAGCAGGTGAGTTTGCAATACCAGTCGCATGCGGAGAATGCATCTTTGTTGGATAAATTGAAGGCGAGTCGCGAAAGGGATAAAATCATGGGATTTTCATTGTGTGGTGTTCATCGGGATGATTTGAATATGTTGCTCGGTGAATTCCCTATCAAGAAAGAGGGATCTCAGGGACAAAATAAAACGTATTTGGTGGCTTTAAAATTGGCTCAGTTCTATTTTTTGAAACTTACGCGGCCTACGGTGCCTCTGTTGTTACTCGATGATATTTTTGATAAGCTCGATGTCTCGCGTGTGGGGCGTATTATCGAGTTGGTGGCTGGAGATAAATTTGGTCAGATATTTATTACTGATACAAATCGTGAGAACCTGAGTCGCATATTGAGTGAGGTAAATAGTGATTATAAGATGTTTTATGTGAGTGATGGTGCGGTGACGGAGAAGGTGGAGGAATAAAATGAAACGTAAAGAAGCACAACCTATTGGATTGCTGGTGCAGCAGTATCTTCGAAATGAAGGTCTTGAATCACCCTTGAACGAACAGCGATTGCTGAATGCATGGCCCGAAATTCTCGGTTCTTCCATAGCATCTTATACCAGCAATCTATATATTCGTAATCAGGTTTTGTTTGTTCATGTCTCGTCTTCAGTGCTCCGTCAAGATTTGATGATGAGTCGCGAAAAGCTCATTCTTCAACTTAATCAGAAGGCTGGGGCAACTGTAATAAACGATATTATATTTCATTAATAATGATATCATTTTGCAGTGAGGAATGGTATCGTATCTACAACTTCAATTTTTAATTCATTTAATTGTGCTAGCGCATTGTCGTATAAGGTAGTGTCTTCCAAAATTTTATTGTCGTGTGCATCAAGCCCGATTATGGCTTTGCAACCTTCGTTAACTGCTATTTGCCAGAAATCGGGACATGGAAATATGATGTCGCTTTTACTTTTCTTATTCCAATTGTAACTTAAGTTATACTCTAATGGAATATTCAACCGGGCTGCTGTGCGACAAATATGTCTGCTCATTAGTCGGCAGTGCCTATCAAACTCGGGATAAGAAAGAATAAATAGATCGGGATGTGCTAGATAACCATAGAGTCCTGTTTCCATGCCCTCAATTGTGCTTTCTTCGTAGAGGTCGAGCATATCAACGGTAGTAGTGTATTTTGCAAAATATCTGAATTTTTCATCCGAATGAAAGAAATGGTTTCCGTATATGATATAATCGAGATTGTATTTTTTGATTTGGGTTTTTAACCAATACATATAACTTGGGAAATATTCACATTCAAGACCGATTTTAATGCTGATTTGATCTTTATATTTTTCTTTCAGTTTATTGATGCTTTCTACATATCCTGATAGTTCGTCGGGTAGCATGCGTATGTCGGAAACATAGTTTGATCCGTATTTCCAAGGCGTATGGTCGGAAAAGCCGAGCTCTTTGTAATTTCCTTTGATGGCACTTAATACGTATTCTTCATCACTGCCAACAGCGTGGTGGCACCTTTCCGTATGTGTATGATAATTTGTTTTCATCTTTAAATATTTCTTTAATATAATTTTTGTGTAATAATAAAATCCATTTTGACATCCTGTGACTCTATTGGTACCTTATCAACGAGTTGAAAAGGAAAACAAATTCCAATTTTAGGTGTTGCTATTTGTGGTAGTAATTTGTCATAATAACCTTTTCCACGTCCTAGTCGGTGTCCTTCCTTATCGAAGGCCATACCGGGTACAATAGCTAAATCTATAGTTCCGAAATCTGAAAAAACTTTCCCCATCGGTTCTTTTATTCCGTAGGCTCCGGTTTTCATTGATTTTTCGTCTTCGTACATTCGAAGTCTCAAGATGTCGCCTACAACTACAGGAAGTATAATCTGTTTGCTTTTGCTCCATTTCTTTATAAATTCTTGAGTCTGTACTTCATCAGGCAATGATTCATAAAGTAATATTGTATTGGCGATTTGAAAAACAACTTGTTCTTCCAATAGAGATAAAATAATATCAGACAAGGCACTCAATTCTGATGTTGAGTGTCCAGCCTTTTTCTTACGTATTTCTTTACGAAGTTCAGCTTTTTCATTATTCATATCCACTCTTGCTTATTTTGTGGATTTATTGGGTGATTGTGGAAAAGATTTGCCTTCTTCGAGAATATTTATTCCTGTTTTTACAGTTTTATCCGTATGATTAAAGAATTCAACATATTGTTCTTTTCCCAATATGTTATAAATGATATTTCCGTAGATGGCTTTTTCTAATAGTCGTTTTGACCTCTGAATTAATATATTTCTTCTCTTTATTTGCTTTTTATCAGCAAAGTGAACAAATTTTGTCAACAGATTTTGTGATTTGAGATATCTTAGCAAATCTTCTTCATTGTCATATTTATTTAACTTGGTACGATTATTGTCGGTATACTTGAAAGAAAATTGGATAATCAGCCCTTGGTCCATTACTTTTGAAAGATATGATGTCATTCCCGTAGTATCTTCAGGAACAAAAATGTCAGGCATGATGCCGCCGCCACCATAAACGACACGCCCTATCGAAGTATAATACTTTTCTTTTTTATCTTGTTTAATGCTATCTCTCGAGAAAAATTCTCCATGTTCGTAACGGTTGTAGATATCCATATTGTACTTTTTGTCATATCCACTTGTATAAGGACGTTGAATGCATCTTCCTGAAGGAGTATAATAGCGGGCTACCGTAAGTCGAATAGCCGACCCGTCGCTAAAACCAATAGGCTGTTGTACAAGTCCTTTTCCGAAAGAGCGCCGGCCGATAATTGTTCCACGGTCATTGTCTTGAATAGCACCAGTGAAAATCTCGCTGGCCGAGGCTGAGCCTTCATCGATAAGTACTACTAGTGGTATCTTCTGGCAGCTACCTGAACCGTTAGCATATTCTATGTTGCGTGGGAATTTGCGACCATTCGCATAGACTATTGTTTTCCCGTTGGGAAGGAATTCGTTAACCATACGTGTGGCTGCCTCCATATAGCCTCCTGTGTTGCCGCGCAAGTCGATAATGAGTCCTTTACAATTGTTGTGTGTCAGCTGAGCCAATGCATTGAGCAATTCGATATGCGATGTGCGTCCAAATTTATCAACCTTAATATAGCCGATATCGTCCGTAATCATATATGCTGCATCTATGGTATTTTGTGGAATTTCGCCTCTTGTAATGTTAAAATAGACGAGATTCTTTTCTCCGGTACGCTTGATGCCTATTTTTACTTTCGAACCTTTTGCTCCCTTCAAGGTGTGCATTGCCAGTTCGTTGGTTAATTTTTTGCCGACAAAAGAAGTATCATTAACAGAAACAATCCGGTCACCGGCAATGAGACCAACTTTTTCGGAAGGTCCGCCAGAGATGACGGCATTCACATGGATAGTATCATTTTGTATAGTAAATTGGATGCCAATGCCACTAAAACTTCCTTCTAACTCGGAATTTACCTCGTCTAAATCTTGAGCGGGAATGTAAGAAGAATGAGGGTCAAGTTCTGCTAGTATTTTGGGCATAGCTTTCTCTACCAAGTCATTAATGTTTACGGTGTCTACATATTGATCATCGATGATGTGCAATAGAGCATTAAGTTTGTTAGATGATCCGTTGATAATGCCTAGGCGATTGCCAGCAAAGTGCTTGGAATAGAATGTCCCGATCAGTATGCCGAAAATAATACTGAGTGCGATAATGATTGGTGTAAATTGGGACGATTTTTTTGTTCTCATATTTTTAGATCTTATTTTCTTTTGATGTATCATTATATAGTTCAGAAGTATCATTCGGGTCGATGAATACTAATTCTATTCCAGCCCTTTTCATTAGATCTATGCCATCCGCCAATCGATAACGTTCGGAATATACCACACGTTTGATGCCAGCCTGGATAATAAGTTTTGCGCATTCAATGCAAGGAGAAGAAGTGACGTACATGGTTGCACCTTCGCTGCTGTTATTTGAACGGGCAATTTTTGTGATTGCATTAGCTTCAGCATGTAATACGTACGGTTTTGTTATGTTATTTTTATCCTCGCAGATATTTTCAAATCCTGAAGGTGTTCCGTTGTATCCATCGGAAATAATCATTTTATTCTTGATAATCAAAGCTCCTACTTGTCTGCGCTTGCAATAGGAATTTTCAGCCCAAATGCTTGCCATACGTAAATATCGTCTGTCAAGTGCTGCTTGTTTTATTTTTTCGTCCATTATTTTTTTAATTTGCTGTATGGAACGTCATGCGTAAAGTACGGTTCCCACTTTTATAATATAGGTATAGATTATTTATATCTCCCTTATATGAGGTGGCACTGTTTAATCCTTTGAGAAAGTTTACAGCCAACGAATCTGTCTCGTCTCCAGAGTTTGTGATAATGCTCGAAAATTTGCCGGTTTCTCCGTTGGCTAACCAAGTGCCTGAAAAAGAAGTATTAAGGACGTTACCTGTCATATTCCCCTTAATTATATTATTGGTTGCCGTACCGGTAAAAGAGACAGTGAAATTGTTGTCTTTATTCACATAGGCCAGACTTGCTTTTTTAGCGGTTGCATCGCCATTCCAAAAATCATATATATCATTATTATCTTTCCCTGTGATATAAGTCAACTGCCATTTCTTTCCTGTGAATATTTGGACAACGTCATCTGATTGGCAACTATTCATAACAGGTATACAGAATAGGAGAAAGAAGATTAGTGCTGTATGTTTTATTCTTATTTTCATTTGATAATGTTATTTCTTATGAGTAGTGCTTTAATCGTAGGCTCTTGTCCTCTAAATCGTTTGTATAGTGTCATGGGATGTTCCGTACCTCCTTTTGAGAGAATATTATCACGAAAAGATTTTGCGATTTTTTTATTAAATATACCTTTTTCTTTGAAGAGTGAAAAGGCGTCAGCATCCAAAACTTCGGCCCATTTGTAACTATAATATCCTGCTGCATATCCACCGGCAAATATATGGCTGAATTGTGTGCTCATGGAAGTATCTTTAACTTCTGGTAGTATGTTTATCTTTCTTTCAACATCTTTTTCATAGGTGGTTACATTTCCATCGAATGGAGTATTGCGTGTGTACCACGCCATGTCAAGCAGACCGAAACCGACTTGACGAATGCAAGCATAAGCAATATTGAAGTTTGATGCATCAATAAGGCGGTTTATCCATTCATTCGGTAACTTTTCCCCTGTTTGATAATGTACTGCGAATGTATCCAGAAATTCTTTTTCAATTGCGAAATTTTCCATGATTTGCGAAGGTAATTCTACAAAATCCCAATAGACATTGGTGCCGCTCAGACTCATGTAGGTAGTATGGGCGAACATGCCGTGTAGGCTGTGTCCGAATTCATGAAGAAAAGTCTTAACTTCGTCAAAAGTCAGCAGTGATGGTTTATCTTTAGTCGGCTTAGTGAAATTCATTACCAGAGAGATATGCGGCCGATGGTCTTTTCCGGTCTCTTTGTCTATATATTGTTCTTTAAAAGATGTCATCCAAGCACCAGCCTGTTTGCCTTTACGTGGATGGAAATCGGTATACAGTATAGCGAGAAAACTACCGTCTTCATCGTATACTTCGAAAGGTTCGACATCGGGGTGATAGACTGAAATATCAGGATTCTTTTTAAAGGTAATGCCATATAATTTGGTAGCTAGTTCAAATACGCCTTTTTTGACTTGACTAAGTTCGAAATATGGACGTAGAATTTCTTCATCAATGTTATATTTTTTGTTTCGTAGCTTATTGGAATAGTAACTCCAATCCCACGGCATAACAACAAAATTGCGTCCTTGTTCTTCGCAGGCTAAGTCCGTTACTGCCTTGCATTCTTCTTTTGCTTTTGGCATATAGGCCTCAATCAAATCATCAAGTAATTTATAAACTGTTTTACAGTCTTTTGCCATTCGGCGTTGCAAAACAAAATCTGCATAATTGTTTTCACCCATTAGCTTAGCAAGTCTCATGCGGTAGTTGACAATGTCTTTGATGATGCTGAAATTGTTGTATTTGTTTTTGTGTGTGCATTTGGTATTATAAGCCATATACATTTTATGACGAAGTTCGCGATCATCTGCGTATTTCATAAAAGGCACATAACTAGGGGCCTGAAGAGTAAAGCACCAACCTTTCAACCCTTTTTCTTTAGCTGTTTCAATTGCTGCATCAAG
>Ga0172377_10006555_pt1 | contig 11990 bp, 14 predicted proteins | sample Pumphouse3metaG_FD_119749 | JGI IMG/M metagenome (GOLD analysis project Ga0172377, IMG submission 119749) | Leachate microbial communities from a municipal landfill in Southern Ontario, Canada - Pumphouse #3 metaG | ecosystem: Engineered > Solid waste > Landfill > Unclassified | place: Canada... | reverse complement strand
CGACGGAAGGGACGGTAACCGGGAATGACGAACTGTCATTCGAAACGTCGCTTGTGAAGATCGAGACTCCGAGCGGGTATTTCGATTATCTCTTCACCGATCTCTCCTGGCCCGACGCACAGGGCCTCGTGGGTGTGGGGTCGGGTGAAGGGTCCAGCGGCTTTGAAACGACCCCCTCCAGCGGCGTCTTCAATTACCTTGTCGAAGACATCGGCTGGCCGCAGGATTCCGCGGCGTCGCTCGTGTCGGGATTCTGAGGAGGAGCGAAGCGATTACTTCTCCGCCTCGACCTTCACGTTGAATTTCTGTTCGAATTCTCCTGCTTTGAGCGTCGCCTCGAAGATGCCGGTGCCCTTGATGTGCTCGGGCAGCACGATGGAAGCCTCATCCGCCTGCACCTGCAATTGCTCGGTCAGGGCCTCGGCAATGTGTTTCTCGGTGATGGCGGCGTAGAGCTTGCCGGTCTTGGTGATCTTGCGTCGGAAGACGAGTTCCTTGCCTGCTACCTTGCCAGCCACACTCGACTTCAAAGCCATTTCGCGCTGCTTCTCTTCCGCACGGCGCTTGATCTCTTCTGCGTAGCGGCGGCGCACGGTCGGGGTCGCAACGAGTGCGCGGCGATCCGGGAGGAGACAATTCAGTGCAAAACCGTCTCCCACGACCAGGAGGTCATTCTTCTTTCCGATGCCGGGGACGTCCTGGAGGAGGAGAATTTCCATGGGTTAAACGAAGTTCACAAAGCCGGGGGATTCTACGGACCGCTGTACCGGCTGTCAAGGGTCAAGTTTACTAGCCATCCCTAAAATTTGTTTTAAATCGCCGAAAAGAGCCAAGGAATGAAAGACCACACACTCTTTCCGGGTTTGAATTGACGTTCCTGAAGGATGTACCACCTGTGCAGAGTCAGGAAACGGTCGGAGTGCAGAGAGGGGTGTCCGATTGAGACGTCATGCACGTCCTGGTGGTAGGCGAAGGTGTAGAGCGGGGAGTAGAGGAAGACCGCAGGCACGTCTTCCGCCAGGACTGTGCGCAATTCACTCAGGGCATCCTGCCGTTCCTCTTCGCTGAATGTCTGCCGGATCTGTGTGAGGAGGGCATCGGCCTTGAAGGAGGAGTACTGCGAGAAATTGTAGGCATCGAGCTCAAGTCCGGAATTGCTGCCGGTCTTTTCCTGGATGCCGTCTGAGTGCCAGTAGGGGTAGCTGTCGAGGTTGTCGAGCAGAGATTGTCCGAACAGGAGGATGTCGTAGTCGCGGCTGATGAGTTTTTTCTCGAAGGCTGCGCGCGTGTCGGGGATATCGATGACGATCTCCACGCCGAGCTTCGCCCATTGGTCGCGGATCATTTCCGCTGTCTTGCGGTACGTCAGAGGGGAGGAACTGGTGAGCAGACGCAGGGTGAGTCGCTCGCCGCGGTCATTCACGCGGATATCCGTTTTGTCGCCGGATGTCCTGCGCCGCAGCATGCCGTTCTCAACGGCGAGATCCTGCACGGTAATGCGTTGTTCTGCGGGCAGTGAGCCTGAACGGGAATCGATGAACTGCTGGAGGAGGAGTTGCTCCGCGGATGCCCGGCGGTACTCACGCGTACTCGTCGTACGCCAGACGTGGACGGTGTCGAGCACCCTGCCCTTCGGGTCCAATAGCTGCACGAGATTCGAGCCGAGCCTGAGAGAACCCGTGCCGCCCGTGGTGGGCAGGGCCACGATCCAGCTGCCGGAGGAGGCTCCGAGCGGTTGAACGGGCAGTCCGTTCACGGTCGATCCCATGGTGGCCTGTGTCAACGATCCCGTGAGGGTCAGTGCCGCTCCCGTGTCGAGCAGAACGATGGGATCCGCATGGAGCGCGCCGGTCTGGTTGGTCTCGCGGATTTCCAGCAGACGCTGGAGACGGACTTTTTCGGGCAGGTTCCAATTGGATGCGAAGAGAGCGCCCTGCGCTGCGGTCGGGTCGTAGCTGTACCGCCAGTTGCTGGTATCGAGTTCGAGGAGGGGAGTATCCACGATCACACTCTCACCGAGCGCATCCACGATGGCCTGCTTGTTCGTGCCGCGCTGCAAGCCGAGCCGGAGATTGACATCCTGCAGGAATGGGTGACTCAGGTTGAAGAAGAGGGCGACGTACTGCGGCAGCGAGTAATTCACGGCGACGAAGCGCCGCGGGACGATCGGTTCACCTTTATCATTGCGTGGCACGAGACGCACGCCGTCCAGATTGCGGATGTCGGCGAGCAGGGTGGCGTAATCCGGGAAGATGCGGAAGATGATGCGGGTGATGAACGTGTCCTGATCGATCGGACGCGGAAAGCGCTCGAGCGTCACTTCTGTCGAGAGATCAGTCTGCACGAGACTCTTGAAGGCATAGGGTCCCGCGCCGACGGGCTTCAAGCCGAAATCGAGTGCCTGGTCCAGCTTGCGCACAGGCACGCCCTCGAAGGCGCTCTTGGGGAGCAGGCCCAGTGTGAGGTTACTGGCAAAAAAGCTATACGGCTCATCCAGGATGAAGTGGACCGTCCGCGCATCCACTTTTTCCACCTGCACGCCGCGAAAATTCTCGCGGAGGAGTGAGTTGGGGAAATCGGTGTTCTGAATGGTCTGGAAGGTGAACAGAACGTCTTCCGGCGTGACGGGATGCGGTGATTCCGCTGTGGAATCGTGCCACACGATATTGTCTTTGAGCGTGAGTGTGTACACGCGACCGTCGCGGCTGACGGCGAGTTCCGCGAGATCATCCTCAATCCTCTTGGTCTCAGGGTTGTACTTGAGGAGTCCCGAGAAGACGAGGGAGACGATGTCTCGGTTCACGTTATTGGTCACCGTGAACCAGGGGTTTAAGGGCTGGAACTGACTGACAGATCCCTCGATGTACGTGCCGCCTCGCCCCGGCTTGAGTTCCGTATTCGCCAGGTAGAAGCGACGGAAGAGCAGGAGGAGTGCCAGAAGAAACGTGAGTGCAAGAAAGCGCAGAGCCCACTTTTGCGAGAGGGACACAATCCGGAAGAATTGGCGCGGGTCAGACACCACGAAAAGAGGGGAGGGGGGAACGTCAGCGGTCCGTTACACGTACCACTGCAGCACCGAGAGGGCGAAGAAGATGATGCTGAGCCAGATGCTGACCTGATACAGCAGTTTCTCGGCCCCGCGCCGCTGGACGAAACTCGTGCCAATGCCGCCGAATGTCGCGCTCAGCCCCGCCGCACGGTGCTGTAGGAGAATAGTGAGCGAGAGGAGGATGCTCACGATCACGAGGATCGAATGGATGATGGTCATCGCAAAAGATTCTACTGAAGGGAATTCCTCTCAGCAACCTTCTCGGCATGTTTCTGTCCTGCGAATGCATTCACGAGCGAAGAAGCGGCATGGTGTACCACGAGCGAGCCTCGCGCGTGTGGGACGAGTCGAATGGTGAGGGAGGGCGGGGTGGTACAACGAATGCCCGGCTTCGTCCCGCATGCGCGGGACTACGCCGAGGCATCCGGCTATGGAGGAACGAATGCAATGCGGAAATCTCGGCGTAGTCCCGGCTGCGAAGCAGTCGGACGAAGCCGGATGGTGGGTGGTACAGGGGTCGAACCTGTGACCTTCTGGGTGTAAACCAGACGCTCTGAACCAACTGAGCTAACCACCCTAAGGAAATGCCCTGAAAGAGGCATTATTCGCTATTTTCACTAGGATAGACCGTTTTCTTCAGCGAAACAAAAGAATTGACAAATGTTCGAATTAGACTTAAAGTAACCGCCATTTTGTTTCCCAACCTCTGTCATGCGTACGTTCAGCCGATTGCAGATTCTCGCTGTACTGAGCCTTGTTGCAGGCCTCGCGGTGGGTGTGCACTCTCTCGTCGTTTCCGTTCCGTCGCCTGCCGTTCTGGCATCCGATGAGCGCGCGATCTTTCTCACGCTCACTGACGGAGTGGATTCCGTGCAGCCGGGCGGATCGCTCACGTACGTCGTGATGGTGCGTTCGGATTCCCAGAGTGTGGAACTCGCAGATGTCACACTCACGCTTCCGGCGTATGCGAACCTCGTTGAAGCGAGTGATGCGGGACGGCGCGAGGGCAACACGATCGTGTGGACCAACGTCGCCGTGAGTCCGGTCACCGGACGGCGGCTCGTCGTCAGTGTCTCCGTGGATCCGTATGCCGAAGCAGGAGGCAGGATGACGGCTGAGGTCACCTGCGATGGCGAGCGTGCGGCGGATACCACGGCCGTTTTGGGATCGCGTGTGGTGCCGCTCCCTCCGGAACTGTTGCTGCGCGTCAGCGACGGCAAGGATTACGCGGGACCCGATGAAGAACTGCGCTACGTTCTCACGGTCGAGAATACGTCGGCATTCGACCGCACGTTCGACCTCCGTGCTGAACTGCCGCAGTCACTCCTGTTCCTTGCCGCCACGGGGCAGTACCAGGAGCAGAACGGATCAATCCGCTGGACCGATCAGCTCATCCGCGCCGGAGACGTGCGCACGTTCGAAATCATGACTGCCGTGGACCACGGTGTCGTGGATTTCACCAGCATCGTCTTGAAGGCATCGGTCGACGGCATTCCTGCCGGTGACACGACTGTCGTGCAGCGCCAGCCTGTCATCGAGGGGTTTGCCATTCTGGTGACGGATAACATGAGCGAGATCGCCCCTGCTTCGGAGGTGACGTACGAAATTCATCTGCAGAATAACGACGACATTCTCGCCACCGGGCTTTCCGTGAATGCGGCGCTGCCGACCTACGTTGAATTCATGGAAGCGTCGAACGGCGGTATCTGGACCGGCAATAACACCCGATGGGATAATCTCACCGTGAGCCCGCACGGCGAGCGCGTACTGACCGTCATCGGCCACGTGCGGACGGATGCCCCCGTTGGTGCGACGCTGCGCATGACGGCGGAAACGCAAGGACTGGTGGGCGTGGATCACACCGCGGTGGTTGCGGGTGCCCCCGCGCGCACCGGACGACCGTCTGCCCTCCTGTCGAAGACTGCCGATCGTACGGAAGTGAAGCCCGGCGATATCGTCACGTACACGATCACGCTGCGCAATACCACGGATCATCCGTTCCGTTCCGTGCGCATTGAAGACCGGCTCGACAACCGCTTCATGACCGTCGTGGGAGCCGAGCGCGGCCAGATGCAGAATGGCCAGCTTGTCTGGAACATTCCCGAACTTGCGCCCGGTCAGGCGTGGACCGTCCGGTACGCCGTTGAAATCTCTGTCCGTGCCCCGCACGGGTTTGAGATCGACAACGTTGTCCTGGCGTCCGGAGAGGGACTTGAGACAATCTCGCTCACTGAGAAGGTGTACACGACCCGGCTCGGCGTCGTGCGCGGTCTGCCGCCCACCGGTGCCGCCTTCGACGCGATTTTCCTCGCGCTGTCGGGTCTTGCGGGCATGGCGCAGACCGTGTTCCTGCGGAGAAAATTCTGTTTTGCCTGAGAGTGATTTTCATGTGAAGAGTACAAGAAGCGCGCCTCTCGGCGCGCTTTTCATAACAGTCGTAAGCACCGATGCTCTCTAGCTCATCCGCCACTCATGGTATCCAGAATTTGCTGCATCAAGTCGATGATGTCCGTGAAGGAGAGCTGGAAGGGGATATCCATCAGGCGGGCGATGAAGAGGACGAGGAAGTACGCAATGAACGCCACCACGAGCCCGATGATCGAGTAGCGGATGGAATGGACAGCTTTCTTGATCTTCTCCTCGTTGCCGCCGGAGAGGATGAATGAAATGCCGCCGATGATAATGAAGACCAGCGAGAGAATCGTGGCGGCAATCAGGGCGAGTGCGATGAAGACCGAGATGATTTCCATGGCGTTGCCGCCTTCGAGGAGTTCGCGGAGCATCGGAGAAGAGGGAAAAGAGAAAAGACTCAGTCGGCGGAGACCGCTGAATCGGGCCTGCCCCGCGTGGCTGTGCGGGACGGAGCGGAGCCGGGTTCGAGAATTTTCAGGTTGACCCGTTCGGAGGAGTTGCCCCCGATGATTCTGATCAACGTGCGCAGGGCCTTGACGGTCTGTCCGCCCTTGCCGATTAATTTTCCCATGTCCCGCTCGCTCACGCGGATGGTCAGGAGGATGCCGAGCTCATCTCTCTTCCCCTCAATCGCCATCTGATCCTTATCCTCGCAGAGCGCGGAAAGAACGTAGGAGAGGAAGTCATATCCCGGCAGTGTTGTTGTGTCGTCTGACATGTTGGCAAGTCTAGTCGCGTTTTATGCAGTTGGGAAGCACCCTACGCTGCCGCGGCTTCGGGGGCTGCTTGCGCAGGCTCAGGAGCTTTTGCGGCCGCCGGTGCAGCTTCGGCTGGAGCAGCCTCTTCGCCCTTGGCTTTCTTCTTGGTGTAGCGCTCGATGTACTTTTCCATCCCTTTCATACCTTCCTTCTGCAACAGGCGCGCTGCGGTGTTACTGACGGCGGCGCCGCGTTGCATCCAGTACTCCACGCGGTCCTTCTTCACCTCGAAGACGGCGGGTTTACGTGCGGGCAGAAAGTGTCCGATGATCTCCATGAACTTCCCCTTAACCGATCGTGCCTTATCGGCGACGACGAGACGGTAGGTGGGGAGGTTTTCCCGGCCGGTGCGTTGTAGGCGAATAATGAGCATGGAATGAAGTTCCAGCGGAGTCTAAGAGAGAGGCTTGCCGCGTGCAAGCAGGAATAGAGCTTTCCGTGAAGTTTTTTCATTTATGTGTGCTTGCCCGTCCGAACAAGACGAATGGTGCGAACGGGAAGAAATCCGCATTCCTCGCGCAAAAAGACCTTCAGATGCGGAAGCGCATCGATGCATTGTTGTGCTGCCGCGGCATCGTCGCATGCCACGAGCAGCATGCCGTCTTCCTGCATCGCGCGTGGCGTGACCGATGCGCGTATGCCCGGGAGATGCTCTGCAATCCATGCGCGTGCCCGGTGCAGGACCAGCGCCGCATCGGCGTGCTGCTTTAAGCCCTTCGATTGCAGGACACCCGGCAGAATCTGGCTCAGACGATCCATGAGGAAAGTGGAGGATTCACATCCTACCTGGGGTAGGATGGGCTGGCTATGGCGGGACGCACATTGCGCTTGCTCTTCCTCGATCAGTACGGCGAAATCGGCGGAGGTCAACGGATCCTTCTCGATCTGGTCCAGGAGGCGCGTGCGCAGGGATGGATTGTGGATGTGCTGTGTCCATCAGGCGCGCTCGCGGATGCCGCGCGGCGTAGAGGTGCGGTGGTTCACGTGCTCACGGTGCCTCCGATGCGGGACGGACCGAAATCCCCGTGGACTCTGCTGCGTGCGTTCGTCGCCTCCTGCCGTATCGCACGAGAGCATGATGCGCTTGCGCAGGAGTGTGACATGATCGTGGTCAACGGTCCGCGCACACTTGCCATTGCACGGACGTGGGTGCGGGCATTCCACAAGCCAGCACTGCTCTATCTGCATAACGTGTACGGCACACTGGCCAACGCGCTCATCCGTTCATTCCTGCGTCTCCCGCGCACGGCCGCGATTGCCATTTCCCCGCTCGTGGCCGCGCCATTCTCCCGCATGCAGCAAGTCCGTACCATCAGCAATTGGGTCTCCCGCGCATTCCTGGAAGCTCCGGTGAATCCGGGACGGCTGCGACAGGTGCTCGGCATCACGGACACGCATCCGATCGTGCTCGTGCCCGGGCGCTTTTCTCCCACGAAAGGGCAATCGCTCGTATTGGAGGCGGCACGGCAGCTCCCCACGATCGCCTGCCATTTCGTCTTCGCGGGTGCGCCGCTCTTCGAAGAGCAGGGGAGGGAAGTGGAGTCAGAAATCTGTGTGCAGGCCAAGTATCTTCCTGAGCGCATCCATGTGCTGCACTGGACAGAGGCGCTGCCGGCTCTCTACGACGGGGCCGATGTCGTGGTCATTCCCTCGGTGTGGGAGGAGCCGTTCGGCCTCTCAGCGATAGAAGCGATGGCGCGTAACCGTCCTCTCATCGTGACGGATCGTGGCATGCTGCCGGTCATCGCGGACGGAGGGAGGGCGGCGCGGGTGACACAAGCGGAGGCCGCAGCGATCGCCGCAGCGCTCCGGGAATACTTCAATGATCCGGCCTCCTGGGATGCGAGAACCAAGAATGCTCGCGAGCGGGTGGAGGCTCTCTATCATCCTGATCTCCGGATGCGCGACGTGCTGCAGACCTTTGAATCCCTCTGCGCTTCATGACGATCAGGGCACTCATCCGTGCGAGCGGTCTGCCTCCGCTGGAAGCCGAAGTGCTCGTGGTAGCCGCACTGCAGCACAACCGTGCGTGGTTCATTGCGCATGGAGAGGAACAACCTTCCCGGGAACAGTGTGCTGCGATCTCCAGTTTCTTTAATCGGAGGCGTGCGGGGGAACCTGTCGCATACATCACCGGCGAACGTGATTTTTTTGGTCGCTCTTTCCGAGTGACGCCCGCGGTGCTCATTCCGCGGCCAGCGACGGAGGAGCTGGTGCGGGCGGCATGCGCGTTCCTCGATCATGCTGCGGATGCGGTTCACCCGGCAGATTCTGGCATTGTGATCCTCTCCAAAGTCCTGCGCCCCTCGCTTGTCCCGTCTGTTCTCGTGGACATCGGAACGGGATCCGGATGTATCGCAGTCACGCTGGCTCTGGAACGGCCGGACCTGCAGGTCATCGCGACGGATATCCGCGGAGATGCGCTCGCGGTCGCCCGCGCGAATGCCGATCTTCACCATGTTGCCGATCGCGTGCGTTTTCTGAAAGGAGAGGATCTTGATCCGATCGCCGATCTCCGTGAGCCGTTTCTCCTAGTAAGCAATCCGCCGTACATTCCGGAGGGTCGAACCTTGCAGCGGGAGGTGGTGGCGTTTGAACCGCCTCAGTCGCTCTTCGGCGGCAAGGACGGCACCGACGTGCTCCAGCGGCTCGTCACGCAGGCCCGGGAACACCCGTTCTGTGCGGGGATCGTTCTGGAATGCGAGTCGGATCAGCAGAAAATTCTTCTGAAGAGTTGAGTGCACGGATGCGACGGGGCATAGAATGCATGCGATGTCGGAAGTCTTGAATCAGGATCATCTGCCCGTTGCCCCTGTCCCGGTGCGTATGCCGGAGAGGATGCCAGATCCCCAGGCAATCCAGGAGGATCCGGAGGTGGCCCATGACCGTCTCATCAGACGGATCCGGCAGATGCTGAGCTCGGGTGAGGTCACGAACCATCTTCTCAAAGGAAGGGAACATTGATACTGTGGAGCCGTGCAGAAGCTCCTGAAGTCCCTCGGCCCCGTCTGCGCCGTCATCGGCGCCCAGTGGGGGGATGAGGGGAAGGGCAAGGTGATTGATCTGCTCGGGGAGCACTACGACACGGTTGCCCGTGCCTGTGGCGGCGCGAATGCCGGTCATACGATTGTGGTGAAGGGGAAGAAGCACATTTTCCATCTGCTCCCGTCCGGCGCGCTGCATCCGCACACGACCGTGGTGATAGGATCGGGTCTGGTCTTGCATCTGCCGACACTGCTCGAGGAAATCCGACTCTTGAAGGAAGCAGGCATCGATGTGCTGCCGCGTCTCTTCATTTCCGAAGAGGCGCACATTGTGTTCGAGTTTCACAAAGCGATTGATCTCGCTCTCGAGGAAGAGCGCCGCAAACGGGAAGGGAAGGGCATCGGCACCACGGGACGCGGCATCGGGCCGGCGTACACGGACAAAGCGTCGCGGGATGGAACCCGCATGGAGAGCCTGCGCGGTGACATGCGTCCGATGCTCGAGCGTCACGCCGAGCGCGTGAAGCGCCTGTACGGCGTCACGGTGGATTGCGAGAAGGAACTGGCCGCACTCGAGCCGGCGCAGAAGCTTTTGAAGGATCGTATCGTCGATACCGTCCAGCTCATGCACGACAAACTGCAGCAGGGCAAGACGCTCCTCATCGAAGGCGCGCAGGCCAGCCTGCTCGATCTCGATCATGGTACGTATCCGTACGTCACGAGCAGTCAGACCACGAGTGCGGGTGCGCTGCAGGGATTGGGCATTGCGCCGCGTGTCCTCACGGCGTGCATCGGGGTGGCCAAGGCCTACTGCACGCGGGTCGGCGAAGGAGACTTCATGACCGAAGTGACGGGCGAAACAGGCGACCGCCTGCGCAAGCGGGGAGGGGAGTACGGTTCCACGACGGGCCGTCCCCGACGCTGCGGGTGGCTCTCGATTCCCGATCTCAAACGTGCGGCGATGATCAACGGCTTCACGCACTGGAACATCACCAAGCTCGATGTCTTGGATGAGGAAGCGGAGATTCCGGTGTGCACGGGAGTTACGGCTGACGGCAAGGCGCAGTGGAAGAAGCTGAAGGGCTGGCAGACATCAACGGTCGGGATCACGGAGTATGCGAAGCTCCCCAACGAGGCACAGCAGTATTTGCAGTTCATTGAGAAAGAGACGGGTGTTCCGACTTCGCTCGTCGGCACGGGGCCGGGAAGGGAGCAGATGATCATTCAGTGATAAATTGATATCATGTTGTCATGAAGCTTCTTGTTTGGAATATCTACGAGATTCGCAGCGATGCCGACACGTTACATGGGGTGAAATTGAGAGGGAGAATCCGGAAGTTTGCAGTGGAACAGCGCATGATGTGTCTGGTTGAAAATGCCCTTGATGCAGAGAATGTCGTTCGGTTTGCGCTTATCTCTTCCGATGATCTGGAACCCATAGCCAGGTATATTCAAGCTATTGTGCCGCATGTAAAAATTACTCGAGTCCTTGAGTCTGTTCCCAATCCGGTACTTTCCAAACTGAAGGTCAATATCCTGTCTCGCTATTCGTGATATCTGCAGGAAGACTCTTCTTATTCCCCCCATCGCAGTTTTGTCCGCAGGGTTGAGAGGAACGTGTCCTGTTTCCTGCGCAGGAATTTGACCGTCTCTTTGGCGACCGAGCAGTGCACGTGATCGCCATCCTGCAGGGGAACGTACATCTGGCCGTCGATCGTCAGGTTCACGTCCACATCGGCGAACTTGCGCACTTTCATGTGTACGCCCACATCCACTTTGCTCCTGCCGTTCAGCACGACCGGTTTCTGCGAAAAGCTGTAGGGGTTGATGGGGGTCAGGATGATCGCCGAATCGAAAGCAGGATGGACGATGGGACCGCCGGCTGCGAGCGAGTAGGCAGTGGAGCCGGTCGGTGTGGCGACAATGAGCCCGTCGGAGCGGTAGGTGGTGAGGGCTTCACCGTTCACGGCGGTCTGAAGATCGATGAGACGGGCAATCGTTCCCTGTGCGATCACAGCTTCGTTGAGGGCCAAGCCCGAGAAGAATGTTTTACGTTTGCGCACTGCCTCGACTTTGAGAAGGCTGCGCTCGTCAATCATCCCTTTTCCGTTCAGGAGGGCAGGGAGGATGTGATCCGCTTCATCGAGTTCAATTTCCGCAAGGAACCCGAGCGTGCCCCGGTTGACACTGAGGATGGGCACCGAAAAATCCCTCATCTCGCGGATGGCGCGCAGGACCGTGCCGTCGCCCCCGATCACCAGCATGAGGTCGATCGTGTGCTTCGGATCCATGGGCTTGCATTCCCGCGCACAGGGGAGATCGTGGATGCGGGTGGGATCCACGGCGACTGTGCACTGGAGAGAGCGGAGAATCTTTAAGATGCGCGAGATGGCCTCATCTTTGTGGTCGAAGCCGGATTTGACAGTGAGGCCGATGCGGCGGTACTTCGCCATGGCCACAGTGTAGCGCGCTACAGGAACGCCTGAATACCGGAAAGGAACAAATCCACGGTGCGTTTCCAGCTGAATTGACGGGCTTGCAGCGGCCCTGCACTGCTCAGGCGCGCACGCACGGCATCGTCGGTGAGCAGAGAGATGAGCGCCTGCGTGAGTGCGGCTTCATCCTCAGGATCGGTGAACAGCGCCGCGTCGCCCGCCACTTCCGGCAGGCTGCCACGTTTGCTCGTCAGGACCGGAATGCCGCGCTGCAGGGCGTCCAAGACCGGCATGCCGAACCCTTCGTACAGCGAGGGGAATGCGAAGACGGCGGCAGTGGTGAGGAGTGTTT
>Ga0172377_10006554_pt1 | contig 11991 bp, 8 predicted proteins | sample Pumphouse3metaG_FD_119749 | JGI IMG/M metagenome (GOLD analysis project Ga0172377, IMG submission 119749) | Leachate microbial communities from a municipal landfill in Southern Ontario, Canada - Pumphouse #3 metaG | ecosystem: Engineered > Solid waste > Landfill > Unclassified | place: Canada... | reverse complement strand
TGATTTGTGGTTGTTTCAAGATTAGCACGGTCCCCATGGGACTTATTCGTTATTACTCCTCTTCTGTTTTTATGTGGACATTTAATGTTACTGCTCGCGCTTTGGCATTCTTTTGGATTTTTTCCTTGACACCGTTCGGTACGCCCCATATAATCACTGTTTACATATTTTCTTACCGGAAGGTGATTACGTTGTTGAATTTGGGTTGGCTTCGTGACAGTAATGCTCTCTCGTTGGCGGTGCGTCTGCTGCTGGGTGTGATCTTCAGCGGAACGCTTGGACTGTCCCGGAACGTCAAGCAACGTGCGGCGGGTATGCGTACGTACATCTTTGTCTGTACAGGAGCTATCCTGACGATGACTCTGGCGCAATACGAGTCCGCGTTGGTGATGACCAGGTGGAGTGCCATTCATACAAAGGTCGGTGCGGGAATCGACCTCAGCAGGTATGGCGCGCAGGTAATCAACGGCATCGGTTTTCTTGGAGCGGGGACCATCATCCTCACCGGTTCGGGGACCGTGAAGGGGATCACCACCGCGGCGGGACTGTGGAGTTCCGCGTGCATGGGACTCGTTCTCGGCGCCGGTTTCTACGAAGGCGCAGTCATTGGATACCTGTTCATTCTCAGCATTCTGATCTTCGTCCCGTCGATGGAGAACAAGTTGCTTCGTTATTCAAGGAATATGAACATCAAGATACAGATCAACTCGTTCAAGCACCTTCGGGAAGTGATCGACAAGATCAAAGGGCTGGACATCAGCGTACTGGATATGTCCATCGACACCAATCTCGCGATACCGAATTCGCTCCCCACGGCGATTCTCTATCTGAGAACGAACAAACGATATGATCACAGGGTGTTGCTCATCAGAATGGCGGAATTCGATGAAGTGTACAAGATCGACGAACTATAAGGAAGCGAAGACATGTTTGACCATTTAAGAGATTTCACATTTACTTCCGTCGTCGTCCGCATGGTGCTTTCCATGGTGTGTGGGGGCCTTATCGGCTTGGAGCGGGAGTTCAAGAAACGCCCTGCAGGGTTCAGAACCCACATGTTGATTTGCATCGGTTCGGCGATGACGACAATGACGAGCCAATATCTGTATGTTTATCTCCAGCAATTCACCGATCTTGCCAGACTCGGGGCTCAGGTCATCGCAGGCATGGGCTTCATCGGCGCCGGGACGATCATCATTACGAAGAAAAACGATGTCAAAGGGCTGACGACTGCCGCCGGCCTGTGGACGACCGCAATCATCGGCCTGTGTTTCGGCGCGGGGTATTTTGAAGGCGGGTTCATGGGTACGGCAATCATCCTTTTCGCCGAGTTGTTCCTTTCGAGATTCGAATATCGGCGGTTCAAGGCGTACAACGAGTATCTCCTGTACATCGAGATCAATCAGAAGGGAGTCCTCAAACAGGTGGTGGAGAAACTTGAACGCAACGGGAACGAAGTCATAGACATCCAGATGAACGGAAAGGACAAGGAACATGTGACACGGACGTTCCTGACGGTCCGACAGAACGGCGGAAAGAAAGGGTACGGGAGTGTCGAACAGCTGGTGCGCGGCGTGGATGGCGTCCTGTTTGTAGAGACTCTCTCAGACAAGTGACGTTGCGTCATGCCGTCTGATGATGACGGCGACCAAGATGGAAGAAAGCAACGCGGTCAGTCCATTGCTGATGAGCATCATCCATCCGATACCGTGCGTCCCGAGCGTGGTGAAATTCTTGATCGCATAGAGTACCGGGATACGAAACAGAAAAATCCGGCAGAAAGCGATGAGCAGTTCGATTTTTGTCTTCCCCAACCCCAAGATGAAGGAAACGTTCGCGCTGTTCAGCGCCAGTGGAACGACGCTGATTACGTCCAGCGAGAAGATGCTCCAGATCGTTTGTTCGAACAGGAAATCAGAACCGCTTCTGTTGGTTGCGAAAAGATGAATCATCGGTTTGGCAAACAATGACAGTATGACGACGCCGAAGACGCTGACGACCAGCATGATGGTGACGGTGATTCTGTGCGCCGCCTTCGCACGATCCCACAATCCCGCGCCGATATTCTGACTGATAATCGAACCGGCGCTGTCGGAAAAACCGTTCTGGAGATTCGTTACTACGCCGGAGAGATTGTTGGAGATGCCGAGCGCTCCGACGGTGGTCGTGCCGTATGTGGCGACCATACCATTTACCATCGTTTTTCCCAATGCAAATGATGCTTTCTCAATAGCGAGCGGATAGCTGATGGATATCATTGGTACGGAGATGCTTTTCGTGATGTGGAAGTATCGTTTGTTGAAGGAGAAAAGGCTTCCTGGACGGGATAGCGTAATAAGTCCAATGGTGGCCAGCACGGTGTAGGAGCACGCCGTCGCTACGGCGACCATGACGATTTTGCCGTCCATCCGATAGATGAACAGTGCGGAAAGCCCGAGTTTGATGACGATCGTCATCAGGTTGAGGAACATAATGCGTTGGGTGTTTCCCCTCGTTTTTTCAATGGACAGGTACAACGTGGTGATGAAGTTCAGCACGACGACGACCATAATCACTTGAAAGTATTCCGTTCCCGCAGTAATGAAATCATCGGGGGTACCCAGAAGCCGGAGGATTGGTTTGGCAAACGGAATGCAGCACAGAAGAATGAGTCCCAGCAGCAACAGCATGCGCATCAGGTTACCGACGCGGCGTCTTGTCAGTTCCTTGTCTCCCAAACCGTAAGCACGACAGATCAGTACCATGCCGCCTCCGATCAAACCGGCGCCGATGGCGTTGAGAATCTGTTCCAGTTGGCTGATGTATGCTATGGCCGATACGGCGATGGTTCCCACATGGCTGGCCATCAGGGTATCGAGAAGTTGAAAAAAGCCGTTGAACAAGGCAAAAAGGGAAAGCGGGAGACCTGTGGTAAAAAGAACGCCCCATAGGTTCCCATGGAGCGCATATTCGCGAAACTCGGCCTCGTTGCGCTTTCTCATCGATGCTTTGCTTTTCTCCAGCGTGGGAAAGAGAATTCACCACGATAGTTGGACGCATTGTAGACGGCATATGTCTGAGGATCGTATACATCGCATTCGTCGTCGGAGAGCGGCTTGTCCTGCGTGTAGACGAACAGTCGTTTGTTGTCCCAGCAGAGAATTTCCGGCCTTATGTCTCCCGTGACGTTTTCGACTTCGCAGCAGAGAGTGGGGTGGCCGTCATCAGGCAACCTGACGACCTGCCTTCCTTCCCCGTCGATAAGCCCGCCCTGTTTAACATCCGCATTGAGGAGCAACAGGTCCGTACCGGATCCGTCCCAGTTGACCGGTGCGATGATGTTCCCGTTGGAGAGCATTTCCTTGTGCCAGATCTCGTTGCCGTGACAATCGTGCATGTAGATGATTCCGTTGTTACCCCAGTAAGTCGTCGTGGCGATCTGCAGGCCGTGCATTTCCGGATAGTAGTTCCCCACGCTGATGCGCTGGCCGTGACCGTTGATGTCCCTGTGCAGGATTCGCCCCCGTTTGTCAAGGATCATGAATCCTTCCCAACCGCTGACGATGGCGATACGTTCATCCTCGTCTGGATCAAACTTCCCGATGATGATCTCATCAGTATGGTCCTTGTCGATCGGAAGCGACCAAAGAAGATTTCCGTCATGGTCGATCATGTTGTAGCAACTGAAAATCTCGTCTTTCCCGTCATTGTCGAAATCATAACCGTACGGAAAGTGCCCGGTATTGTACTTGGAAAATTTCCACAGAAGATTGAAATCGCTGTCGAACAGCCACAGCCGTGCGTATCTGTCCTTGACCAGGATGTCCGAAGGTCGTTTCTTCCCCGTGACGTTGACGATCCTGATCGCATCGACGTTCAAGCGGTTCATCGCGTACTTCCCGAACTCAAGTCCGGTGACCGTCTCGGGAGTCTGGTCGTTCAATGGGACAGGCATCTCCTTGAGCACGTTCCCCGTATCGCCGTCAAGGATCATAAGCTTGAAGTCCCAACTGCAAATCACCTCATCCTTCCCGTCTCCATTGATGTCATACACCTGAAAGGGGAGGTCGGTGGTGAGGAAGATGGTGTCGTCATCCGGGTTCGGTTCTCCTTTTTGCCAGAGGACTTCACCCGTTTCGAAGCTCACTGCGGTCATACAACTGATAAACGGGTACCGGTCCTTGAAGACGCGCCGTTGATGCTGGCACATGACAAAGAACAACTCGTCCGTACCGGTGAGATGTCCGAAACGGATCTGCCGACCTGCGCCGAAGTCCTTCAGGTCGTAGGTTTTCCACAAAACGGGTTTCGGTAGTTTCTCCATCTTTTCTTTCGTCACGGCGGCATATGCGGATCGACGTGATGCAAGTTCCTTCATATCCTGTTCGTCCATCGTCACCGTAACGTTTCGGTATTGCGTCGGCATGCATGCGCACAGAGCGATACATCCCTGTTTCCACCGTTCGTCGTGGACTGTAAGGAGCACCTCACCGTTCAGGGAACAAGTGAATTCATCGCCGTAGACGTGAACGGAAAGTATCTGGAACTCGTCGGACGACCACACCGCAGGGGCGGAGGATAGGATGACTCGCTCTAACTTGTCCACACGATGAACTTCAACTTCGGACCCTTTGAGGAAGAAACCGTAATGCATCATGCTCGTTTGGTACCGGAACAACAGTCCGCAGATTTCGTTATTCGTCAGCGGGCGCAAAGTGACGGTGACGGTGTAATCCTCCCAGTCGGTATTGCCTGACCTGAGTACCGGCACCGCCTGCTTCGGTAATGGCGTGCACATTCGCATCTGCTCCATGCAGTGGCTCCCGTCCATCAGGGGATCGGTCACCAGCCAGCTCGGACCCTTGTAATCCCAGTTCGCGATCGGGTCGAACCATGCACCCTTATACCCCCGCTCCGGATAGAAATGGTATTCTCCCATTGCCGAGTGGTCATGGTCATAAGGGAACGCCCCAAGGGGAAATGAGGAGAAATCCTCCCTGAAAATCTGTTTGTCACCCATTTTCCGCTCCTTACCAACGAACAAGGGAATCGACATCAACGGGAAGGCCCGAAGCGATCGACTTGTTGGCGGCGATGCCGGTGAGAGCCGATTTGATACCATCGCGGAAATCGGCGGCGCGGTGAAATTGGTCGGGAGACGGGGAGGGAAGGAAGATATCGTCAAGTAACGCGGGATCCCCGCCTCCATGTCCGCCCGGTCTGTTTTCGATTGGGACGTCATATGGGACCCCGAACATCGGGCATACACGTATTTTATGGAATACCGTCGCGCCTTCGCCGCCTTTTTCGCCTCCCGCGTTGATATACGGTTTTTCCAACGCGGAGTACTCCAGTCTCCCTTTTGAACCGTTGATCGCCACATTGAAACCTTCCCACGGGAGATAGGAGTTCAATGAGTACGACATCTGCACGCCGTTATGATACTTCACCAAAACATTCATCGTATCTTCGATCGAGATGTCGTCACGGAATACGCTCCGGTCCCGGATGTACCCGCTGTCCGCCTCAGCATCCAGATACAACCCTTTTAGTTGTGGGTTGTGTTCCATATCGATGGCGAACGGGTCTCCTTTTGCCGCATCGCTTCCATAGCAGCGGTAGTAGAACTTGGTGACCCCACGTCTTTCCGCAGCGGCTCTGCCGTAGAAATTCAAGGCGCCAAAGGCGAAAACGGTCTTCGGATACGTATCCAGCCAGAAATTCACAAGGTCGAAATGGTGGGTCGCCTTATGGACGAGCAATCCCCCGCTGTTTGCCTTGCAACTGTGCCAACGACGGTAATAATCCGCCCCGTGGGTGGTGTTCAGGTTCCATTCGAAATGGACGGAGAAGGGCTGGCCGATTGCGTCGTCCATGATCAGCTTGCGCACCATCGTGTGATGTGGCGCGTAACGGTAGTTGAATGTGACGCGGATATGCCTACCCGTACGCTTCTGCGCATCGATGATCCGTTGCGCTTTTTGCTCGTCGATGGTGATGGGTTTTTCGGTGATGACATCGCATCCCCTTTCCATTGCACGTACGATGTAGTCGTCGTGAGTCCTGTCGATAGTTGTGACGATGATCACGTTTGGTTTTTGTTCGTCGATCATCCGCTCGAATTCATTCGCTTTGTAGGTGGGGACCGCATGGTACCCCAGTTCCTGAAGCTTCCCGTTGGAATAATTCATTCTTGTTTGACTCTGATCGCAGAAACCGACAAGTTCGCACGAATCTTTGTACGTGGTTGCAATCGCCTCGTAGTACATGCGAGCCCTTCCGCCGGTCCCGACTTCGGCATAACGTACGTTCGCCATTCTCGACCTCCAAATAATCGCTAATCATTATAGGACTTTGGAGACGATCACGGTTGCCAGAATTTCGCAAAGTGCTTGCTTTTTTCCGTATTTTCAATAATCGATTCTGATGGCGCTGCGAACTCTCTCGCAATAAATCGACGGAGCGATTTTGGCATATCGGTGAAAGAATTTGGAAAAATACTGGATGCTGTCAAACCCAAGGTTCCATGCGATTTCCGAGAGGGGGAGTTCGGTATGTTGCATCAGGCGCTTCGCTTGTTCAAATCGAAGTTTGTTGACGTACTTGATTGCTGACATTCCGCATTCTTTCTTTATGGTGCGGTACAAGTAGTCCTGATTATACCCGCTCCCTTTCGCGAGTTCGGCCATGGAGAAATTCTTGTTCATATGCCGATAGATATAGTCATTCGCCGCTTGGATGGCGGGGGAAATTTCTCCCGTATTCGGAATACGTTGTATGGGATTTTCCGTCTCGTGTATGATGTTTCCCGATGAGAGCCGTGCGAGAATAACCAAACTCTGTTCAAGTAGAGCTTCGCTCATCGTCTTGTATTCAAACGACTTGCGTGAACCCTCAGCTACGATTTGTGAGAAAACGTCGAATAGCTGGCTGTCTTTGACATGATTCAGGGAATTGATGTGGGAAAGCATAATTTCCGTCTCCTTGGTGTCGACGGTAAACTTAACTTCAAGCGTTTTCATTCCGTCTCGCCCTACAAAGAATCGGTGATTCGCCCCTCTTGGTATGAATACGACATCCCCTTCCCTGATGGGAAAGCGCAGATCGTTGACCATTGTGGTCGCAAAACCACCGTATACGAGCTGGATTTGATAATCCAGACTGTGGTTGTGTAATGCGACCCCACCTCCCTGACGGTAATGGAACCGTGCGGAAAACGTTATGTTGCAGTGCATCTGATACTCGCCTCATGGGAATGGTATCACAGGAACTTTTTCTTGTGCAACTTGTCTTTTTCAGATTCGAATATCCGTAGAAAAAACATACGGAAAAATACAATTCTTTTCTGAACTTAAGACAACCGCGATTTGAGGAATTCTCATATACTGGTTACGATCAAGACCTGGTAAAAGGAGGAGGAGTTTTGATGAACCAATACATGAAGAAGACCGTGCTTGCGGTGCTGGTGGCGGTTGTGGCTCTCTGCGCCGTTTCCGCGCAGGGGGACAAAGAGAAAGGCGTGGCGCAGGATGAACCGATCGTCTTGTGTTCGGCGGACAACACCTATGGAATCAGTACGGATCCAGAGTTGCAGGACAGCATCACCGAAATGATCAAGCGGAAAACGGGTGTGACGGTTTCCCCGATCGTTCCGCCGCTTGCCAGCTACAAGGACAAACTTGCGACGTTGATCAACAGCGGAGATATCCCTGATGTGTTTGGTATCAGTCAGGCGATGGTGCAGATCCCTCAATTGGTCGCACGTGGACAAGTATACGACATGACGGACTTTATCAAGAATTCCGCAGTTTTGAACGAGAAGGTTGATGCCTCTTTGTTCAAGACGCCAGATACCGACGGCCGGTATTATTTTGTTCCGTACAACTACCCGAAGGCAAAAGGGATTTTCCTTCGCAAAGATGTGATGGAGAAGTACGGCATTACATTGTCCGCGATGCCGACCACGGAGGAATTCCGTACGGAAATGAAAAAACTGGCCGGTAGCGGTATAACGCCGTTCACCTTCCCCAAATGGGTGGACAATTTCCAATTCTTCTATAATTCCTTCGGTGCTTGGGGCGGTGTGTACAAGAAAGACGGAAAATTCGTCGACGGATTCCAAACTCCGGAGATGAAGGAAGCTCTGGCCTATCTGCATCAACTGTATCTGGATGGAATCCTGAACAAGGAGTTCATCACTACGGAAAACAACCAAATGCGGGAGAAGACATATACGGGGCAGAGTGCGTCCGACATCGATTATTTGACGAACTATATCAATTACGTACAACAGACTGCGGCGACAGGAAATTCCACTGACATGCAGATCGTCTATGGACTGAGAGGCCCGAAAGGTGATGGAGGATCCTTGAACGAGGCAACCCAAGTGGCATTCATGATGTCGGCAAAGACAAAACAACCTGAGAAAGCATTCAAGGTCATTGAGACGATCGTCACTGATCCCGAACTGTACGCCGCGTTCTTTGGTGTTGGCGTGGAAGGAAAACACTATACACTGGATGCCGACGGCCATATCCAGGCGACGGACAAGGCGAGAAACTCAGGATACAAGTACACACTGAACTATCTTTCGGATTCCTTCAATACGTACGACTTGGACAACATGGGATTCAAGATCAATGAAGATTTGAAGAGGGGGATTCGTGATCAAAAGGCGATCATTTCCGCTTCGAGCAAGTATCTTGGCCCCAACCATTCTGCGGACGTACCCGTCGGGATTTCCGATGAATATGATCGAGTGTCTCCGTCCATCAAGTCGACGCGCGAATCGATCGCAACGAAAATCATCGTCGGAACCGTGACCGTCGATCAGGGGATGGAAGAGTACGCCAACTTCTGGAAGAGCATCGGTGGTCCGAAGATTCTCGACCAACTGAATAACGCGAAATGAACGAAGGAAAAGAAAACCGGTCTGCATGCGTGCAGACCGGTTTTCCTGAACGATCGGGGAAGCCGATTGTTCAGGAAAGCCAACGGGGGAGGAGTGTGCCGTTATGAAACAGAAACCCAAGGTGTTAAGCCTTCGCAAGCGCATCAGCCAACAGAAGATGCTGTTGTTGATGGTGTTGCCCGGTTTTATCTGGTACGTTGTATTCAAGTACCTTCCGATGTTGGGTCTGTCGTTGGCGTTCACCGACTATGGATTCCGCGCGAAAGTTTCGTTCATCGGATTGAAGAATTTTCATCGTCTGCTGACTTCAACGATATTTTGGAATGCATTCAGGAATACGTTGGTCATCAGTTTGATGAACATCGTCTTCTATTTTCCCTGTCCGATCATTGTGGCGCTTCTGATCAATGAGTTGAAAAACTTCAAAGTGCAAAAAGCAATACAATTCGTCATTTATGTTCCGTATTTCTTCTCATGGGTTGTTGTGGGATCGGTTTTTGTTAATCTATTATCTCCGGAATCCGGTCCCATCAACGCCATCATAAAGGCGCTTGGGCATGAACCGATCTATTTCATGGCTTCGGTGACATACTTTCGCAGCGTAATTGTTTCCAGTTACATCTGGCGTCAAATGGGCTATGGCGCGGTCATCTACATCGCGGCACTGACAACCATTGAGCCGCAGTTATACGAAGCGGCGACTATCGACGGAGCGGGACGATGGCAACAACTATGGAACGTCACGTTGCCGTCTCTCAGACCGACCATCGTGACCATGCTTTTGCTTAATCTGGCACACGTCCTGTTGATTTTCGAGCAGATCCTCGTTATGTACAATTCCGCAGTGTATGATGTGGCGGATGTTCTCCAGACGTACGTATATCGGGAAGGTGTCCTTTCCGGCGACATCGGGTATTCGGTCGCCGTCGGCATGTTCACCAGTTTGATCAGCCTGTTTTTGGTTCTTTCCACAAACAAGCTCAGTTCGCGGTTCTTGGAAGAACCAATCCTGTAGGAGGGCGGTATGTCAACGAAAACGATCAAGGAATCCGCGGGAAGAAAAGTTTTCAACGTATGCAACATCATTTTCCTTGCGCTCGTCGTGATTTCCATCGTTATCCCCATTTGGAACGTCTTGATAACCTCATTCGCCATGGACAAGGATGTGGTGGGTAATGATTATCTCCTCGTCCCGCATTCGTTCACACTGGAGAATTATTATCGGGTGTTGCACAGCGGATATATGCAGGCGTTCAGGAACTCACTGTTCGTCGCCGTCGTCGGAACGGCGCTTTCCATCGTGATTTCCATTCCCCTTGGTTTCGCCCTGTCGCGTAAAAACCTTGTGGGAAGAAAATTCTTGATGGGAATGCTGACGTTCACATTGGTATTTGACGTCGGCATCATGCCGTTTTATGTGGTGGTAAGGTCTCTTCATATGATCAACAAGATGGCGGCGATCATCGTTCCCGTGGCCGTTTCAACGTTCAACGTAATCATTATCAAGAACTACATGTCAGCGATTCCCGAATCGTTGATCGAGTCGGCGCGTTTGGACGGTTGCAATGATTACGGCGTATTGTTGCGCATCGTGCTTCCTCTTTCCGTTTCCATTATTGCCGCCGTCACGCTGTTTTATTTCGTCAACTACTGGAACAGATATTTTGAAGTCATTATGTTTATCAACGACAGCCGGAAATACACTCTGCAGGTCGTTCTCCGCAGTCTGATGTTTGAAGCTGATGATTCGCTTGGTGGTGAACACTATGTATACAGCAACACGAAAATGGCGGTGATGGTTCTCGGCATGGTTCCCGTATTGGTCATCTATCCCTTCATTCAGAAACACTTCGTTTCCGGCTTGATGATAGGAAGCGTGAAAGGATGAAGGAAGGATGCAGAAAGCGGGCGGAAGAACTTGTCGACCGTATGACCGTACAAGAAATGTGTTCCCAATTGCTCCATCAATCATCTGCGATCCCCCGTTTGGGGATCCCCGCCTACAATTGGTGGAACGAAGGGTTGCACGGTGCAGCCCGGAGCGGGACCGCGACCGTTTTCCCCCAGTCGATTGCCCTTGCCGCGACCTTTGACGTCGATCTTGTTCGTGAAGTCGCCGACATCGTATCCACCGAACAGCGGGCCAAGTACAACGCCTACAGCGCACTTGGAGACCGCGGCATCTACAAAGGCTTGACCGTCTGGTCTCCGAACATCAACATTTTCCGTGATCCCCGATGGGGCAGAGGACAGGAAACATATGGAGAAGACCCTTATTTGACAAGTAGGATGGCGGTGGCGTTCATTACGGGGCTCCAAGGAGATGAAAGCATTTTGAAAACGGCATCCTGCGTGAAACATTTTGTCGCGCACAGCGGGCCGGAGGCGGTACGGCATCATTTCAATGCGGTCGTCAGTCCGAAAGACTTGGAGGAAACCTATTTGCCGGCGTTCAAGGCCGCTGTGTGCGAAGCGCATGTGAATGCCGTGATGGGGGCGTACACGATGCTGAACGGCGAACCGACGTGTGCGCATCCGCTTCTCAAGCAGAAACTCCGTGACGAATGGAAATTTTCCGGAATGGTCATCTCCGACTGTTGGGCCGTACGGGATTTCCATCAGGGACATCATGTCACGCAGACGCCCGAACAGTCTGCCGCTTTGGCGCTGAATCGTGGATGTGATCTGAATTGCGGATGTACGTACGAATATCTTTATCGTGCTTATCAGAAACGCTTGGTGACGAAGAATGCCATCAGAGAAGCCTGTATACGGGCCTTCTCAACACGGTTCGAGCTGGGAATGTTTGATGAGAAAACACCATACGACGACCTTTCCGTCGATGAGATCGATAGCGATGTACACGCGTCGAAGGCACTGGAAGCCGCTAGGGAAAGCATTGTTCTTTTGGAAAACAAGAATCATTTCCTTCCGTTGTGCGTCTCTACGATGCATTCCATTGCCGTCATCGGTCCCACCGCGGACAATCGTACCGTACTTTTGGGAAACTATCATGGGACGCCGAGCAAGGAAGTTACGTTTCTTGAGGGAATACGGGAGGCATGCCCTGGCGTTCGCATCCGGTACAGCCAAGGGTGTGC
>Ga0172377_10006553_pt1 | contig 11992 bp, 12 predicted proteins | sample Pumphouse3metaG_FD_119749 | JGI IMG/M metagenome (GOLD analysis project Ga0172377, IMG submission 119749) | Leachate microbial communities from a municipal landfill in Southern Ontario, Canada - Pumphouse #3 metaG | ecosystem: Engineered > Solid waste > Landfill > Unclassified | place: Canada... | reverse complement strand
ATTTTCATGACGGAAAATACTGGGATACTCTGCTAATGGAACTGGAAAGTTCTTTGTAAGCTTTATTATAAAAATTATATAAAAATATCGCTGGCTGTTAATAAGAAAATGTAAAATGTCTCTTTTACTAGCCACTACCCCTCTTCAAGGTCTCCCTCATAAGATACAAGTTTTACAGAGGTTAAATCATTTAACTCTTTTATAACTTTAAGCAGATCCTGTATTTTATCTTTCTTTATCTTTATCTCTACTATAAATTGACTTTTATCCTTCTCTATTATCTTTGACCTTACCTTATAAAGCATCGTATTCTTTTTTAAAATGTCCTCTATCTTTTCCATATCAAGCTCTTTTGAATCAATTATTAATAGATACGGCTCTACAAATTTTACCTTTTTTGAGAGTATAAAAACCACAAGACCTATAAATACTGCAGAAATTACAGCAAGGTTATAGGCACCCGCGCCACATATAATCCCGTTTGTTATAGCCCAGAATAAAAATCCCACATCTTTAGGGTCTTTTACTGCCATCCTGAACCTTACAATTGAAAGAGCACCAACCATACCAAGGGAGAGCACAAGATTGGAGCTTATTACTATTACTGCAGATGCTGTAATAAGGGATACAAGAATAAGGGTGATATTAAAATTTTTTGAATAAAGAACACCCGAGAAAGTAATTTTATATATAAAATAAATAAAAAGTACAATAATAAGTGCAAAAGTAAGATTTATAATTATAAGCCATATATTAAGGCTCTGATTTATCTGGGTTATATTTTCAAGCCCCATTGAGTCTATTATCTTACGAAATGTAATTCTGCCCATATCTATCCTTTCTTTTATGATTTATAAGCTAACCCTCTATATACCTTGAAAGAGTGTATTTACTTATAGCACACCATTCAAACCTATCAAGCTGCAGTATGTTTTTTATCCATACAGGGATTGTGCCGCTGTATTTTATTTCCATTACTATTTTACTGTTACCTAAAACGTGAGACATATCTATATGCTTTTTAAATAAGCCATTAAAATCAACTTCATTTTTTTTAATTTTCCTATCAAATGTAATCCGGATATTATTAAGGTCAAAATGATATGCATCCCTTATATAATCTATAATTACAACCGGTCTGTAGTGGTCCCTGGTAAACTGGTAGTAGATTTTATTTGCGGTTTTGTTTCTGTAGTCGAGAAGACAACTGCAGTCTCCAGAGATTAGCTTACCTGCATCAGTGGCATTTATAATAGTTGACTCTTTTAGTATTACGCTACCTGCCTTTGATTTTATTTCGAGTTTTACAGGGCTTGTGCTGAGGTTATATATTCTTATTCTGTATTTATTTCTATTTTCCACTCCGGAGAGTTTTTCGTAATAGTTGTTGTTTGATTTATTATCAAAATAAAGGCTTCTTACAAGGTAGTAGCCTTCGGAGTTAGCGTTTTTATCCAGGGTAAATATAGCAGACAGCCTACTTTTAAGATTCATATAGTCAATATAGTTTATATAGTATTTTAGTTCATGTCTGGCTGAAATTATATTACTCATGTCATTTATAAAACAATTATTAATAAAAACTAAAGTTCTCGCCTAAGGTTATACAAAATTCCTAAATACTTCAAGATACATTCTGGCGGTATTTTCCCAGTTAAATAGTTTTGCCCTGCTGGTACCCTTTTTTATAAGCTCATCTCTTAAGTTACTATCAACAATTACTTTTTTTATCCCCCCGCTAAGACTGCTATTATCATAAGGGTCTATATATAATGCAGCATTTCCTCCTATTTCCGGTAAAGACGACACATTTGAAGTTACTACAGGACAGCCACATGCCATTGCCTCAATAACTGGCAGACCAAATCCTTCATAAAATGAGGGAAGCACAAACATAAAGGCGCAATTATAATAATAGACAAGTTCATTATCAGAGACTTCCTCTACTACAAAAATATCATCTTTTATTTCATCTTCTAGGGGCAGCATTTCAGTGCTAAAACCTTTACTTATTATAACAAGCTTGAAATCTTTAAATTCCTTTTTTACTTCCACAAAAGAACTTATAAGTCCGGATATATTTTTATGTGGCTTATTATTCCCCGTAAATAAAATATATTTTCCAAAATTTTTCTTCAGCATAAAAATTTCCTTTTCCTTATCTCTTAAGACTTTAAATTTTTTTGATACACCATTATGGATCACTTCTACTTTGTCTTTATATTCAGGAAAGTAATAGCAAAAATCACCGAGTGTTGACTTTGAAACAGCAATAATTTTTTTTGCTTTTTTTACTGCATTATTTAAAACCAGCCTTGCTATTTTTACCCTGCTTTCTCCAAAGTATTCTGGAAATTTAAATTGAGTAAAATCATGAATTGTAAAAACACTATTTTTATGAACTATGAAAGGGAGGTTATAATGAGGATAGTAGAATACATCACTGCTTTTACCTTTAAGGCTTATCATACTTCCGACTACCTGTTCTTTTATAGAATAGATAGGACTATTATTTTCCCTGAAAGTAATTTTATCATCGCTAATAGAATATTCTCCCAGATATTTCCTGTAATCCGCATAATTTCCATACAGATAAATTTTTATCTTGCTATCTGCTGTGATTATTTCTTTTATAATCTCCCTCAGGCACCTTCCAATCCCGGAGCCGTAAAGCATCCTTCCATCTATATGGAGTTTTAATATTTCATTTTTATTTCTTTTCATAGGAAATATATATCAATGGGTCTTTATTTCTTAAAAAATGTTCCAGTGTATTTACAAGTGCAATTGATATGCCAATATGAAGCCACAGATATGGCCTCAGGTAATTCTGATTAAACTGCAGTATTATTAGCTCAATAGCCAGGCCCCAGAACATAGCAAGACAGATTGCCCTGTATTTTTCTATCAGGTTATTATTTTTATATAGATTCCATAACCTTTTAAATATAATTACTATAAACCATAGAAAAAATATGAAACCCACAATACCCACACTTGCAAGGAGCTCCGCAATTAAATTATTTGGTTCAGTAGCCCATAAATTTTTAAAACCTTCAACATATATCCCAAATTTTTCAGGAGTACTTGCCATATAGGCCCCTTCTCCTCCCGGACCTACGCCGATAAGAATGTTAATGGGCTTATCCAGGAACACCTTAAATGTTTGAATTGTTCTTTCGCTTCTCTCTGCATACGAATGTTCGGATGTGTCAAATAGACCTGTTCCTTCAAAAACAAATTTAAATCTTTCAGGATTATTAACCATGATAAGCAGTAGACTTGTACCAAGTAGTACCAATACTATTAATGATATAAAAAAAATCGCCTTCTGGTTTGTAAGCTTCTTATTGACAGACCAGTAACCAATAAGTTCAATGAGGCCATACCCAATTATTAGTGCTATTCCTATCCATCCTATCCTGGATGAGGAAAGAAAGATTATAAGACCTGTTGCGATTACAGTTATTCCTTTATAATTTATAAAATCACTTTTTCTTATCCACAATATAAACCATACAAAAAAGCCCATCAGCATATATGTAGCAAAATATGAAGGTTCATAGGAGAATACATTAATCCTTGCAAGGGTATACTTTTGCCACCATTGCCTGACAAAGGGCGTTTTTTCTCCAATAACAAATGGCAGCATAAACTGGTAAAATCCTATAATTGAAATTGCAAGATATGAATAAAAATAAACTTTAAGCATCCAGTCTAGATTACTTAACCTGTCATTCCTTGAGAACCATACAAGGAATACTATGGTTATAGCATAAAAAATTGTCCACAGAGAATAGATGAGAGATTTAAGCGGAAATGGAGAATTTAAGGATGACAGGCATGATATGAAGCAAAAAAGAATAAGTGGCAGATAAGTTCTATCTACTGGAATGGCATAATTTTTTGTAATAGAGATATAAATTATCCATAAAATAAACAGAGCAGAAAATAGGATATATGAAAATCTTATTGTAGCGCCGGATAGCTCTATAGTTAAAAAAATATCACTGCTTATAAATACAATAATTAGAAGCAGCAGAGCCCTGTATAAATAATTTGAATACCTGTCCATCTTTTCTATCAAGTTAGCTTTAACCTCATTACAACTATTTTATAATTATTAATTCATAATCCAGCTATTCTGAAAAAACCTGATGTTCCGCATATGTTGTGTCTGGCAAATCTTTTTTAATGGTATTTTCATATATATTTGTATATTTTTGAAGCACTTTTTTCGGTAAAAAATCCTCTGCCTTTTTTAAACAATATGGAGTCATGCTATCAATAATTTGAGGATTTTTAATAAATATTTTTATTTTCTCCAGTAATTCATCCTCTGATTCTGCGCTGTAAATAAAACCAGTCTTCCCGATATCAATAATTTCGGGAATACCGCCCCGGTCCGAACCTATTACCGGAACACCATATGAATATGCTTCATAAACAACTCTTGGAAGCGGGTCATGCCATAAAGACGGGACAATCAGTACATCTATCAAATTAAAAGCTTCTTCCGTCTTTTGAAATCCATGGAATGTAATTCTTTCTGACTTATACTCACTTTTTAAGTACTCCTCATATTCTGGAGTAATGCCTCTTCCAAAGACATGTAAATCAGCTATATTAGCCTCTTTAAAAACTTTTAATAAAAACTCTATTCCCTTATGATAAGAAAGATGACCCGTATAGCCGAATTTTATTTTTTCACCGGGAGTTTTTATCCTGGAACTGATTTTCCCTGTTTCAAGTGAATTATAAACTACATGTTTTTCTGAACTTTTAAAAAACCCCGATTTTATATGTTCATCCAGAATAAAATGGCTATTCCCCACTACAACATCAACATATTTTGTAAAAGATCTTCTAAAATTCATAATCAAAATACATATCAGGTTCTTTTTCCTGCATATATCCTTTCTTTTAAAAAGAGTCGCTCTCGGACATATAAGAGAAAAATCCCTGAGAGTGTGGACAAGCGGAATTTTATTCTTCTTTATAACTTTCCAGATACCGACAGAAAACTCTGACAGGTTATTGGTATTTATTATATCTGGCGCTTCTACTTTTATTATTGCGTCAACTTTTTTTAAAATAGGGAAATTATAGAGACTTATAAAGTGCCAGAACACTTTTAAAAAAGATTTCTTTGTCTTTGAATAATAGGACCAGTAAACATTTGAATGGTAAACATAATAGACCTTCACACCATTTACATAATCTATTCTCTCCCTATCCGATATAGTTACAACAACAGTATCAATGCCGGATTTTTTTAAATTTTCTGCGATAATCTGTGTGGATTTCTCAGCTCCTCCAATTATATCCGGATAGTATAAAGAATTTACTAACATTACCTTCATTGTTCTAAAACCTCTTTATTTTGCTTTAAAATCTCTTTATAAAGCCTTAAATATCTGTCTGCAATGCTTTCTATATTATATTCACTTAAAATTTTCCTGTATGCATTTTCCCCTAATTTCTTTCGTATCTCATAATTATCCATTACATAGCTAATTGCATTTACCAGCCCATCCACATCGCAAGGGTTAAAAAACACCCCGCACTTTGTAACCTTAAATTCCCCGTTTTTTATGTCGTAACATGAATTATCGTCACCTGGAAATTCATCATCTGGAGATCCGTCATCCTGAGATTCAGCACTCTGAAATTCATCACCCGGAAATTCATCATCCGGAGATTTGTTATCCTGAGATTCGTCACCCAGGACTTCAATATTTCCCGGAATACTGGATACTATACAGGGAAGCTTAAAGCTCATTGCTTCAATGAGTGAATTAGAAAGACCCTCCACCAGCGAAGGGAAAACAAATAAGTCAGATTTTTTTAAAAAATCCTCAGGATTATCCACCATACCGGTTAGAGTGACCCTTTCTTCCAGTCCAGACTTATTAATAAGGCTTACAATGTTATCTTTTTCCGGACCGTCCCCGATAAGAATAAGCTTTAAATCTTTACTACTGCTCCGGACTAATTTTGAAAAAGCACCAATCAGTGTATCAATATTTTTGGATTTGATAAACCTTCCCATTGTAGCCAGAGTGCTACAGGATTCATATGAACGGGTAAAATCCGTTACATTTACTCCATTTCTTATCAATACTATTTTATCCCTATCCGCCCCTTCTTCAACAAACTCCTCTATCATAACTTTACTGGTGCAGATTATTCTATCAATATTTTTTAAGATATATCTTAATTGCAGTCCTCCTCCGGGAAGCTCTTTTATCTGATTAATATCACTATTGGAACCACTGCTGCCAACTTTTGCTATAACTGGTTTCTTTAAAATCCTGGCACAGAGTGTAGAAATATACGCGGGATACAGCACCTGGTGGACATGAATAACATCATATTGTCTTCTATGTGAGATTAAAAAGAAAAAAAGTGAGAATTGATAGACATAAACACTTAACCGCACAAAGATTTTTCTTAAAATTATTTTTATTGATTTTTTTATTGATTTTTTATTTAAAGGCTCTGTATAGAAAAAACTCCTATCTGTATCTATTTTTTCTTTTTTTCTGAAGTCAAAGTTTGTTAAATTCCTTATTACTTTTAAGCCATCAATTTCTTCAGTTTTTTTCAGATTATTATCCCATCTACCTGTTACAACTGTAACATCTACGCCTTTTTTAACAAGTTCACAGGCCAGTTTCTGGGCCTGCTTCTCAGCTCCACCTGTATAGGGATAAAAAGCTGCAATCACCATAAGTATCTTTAATTTCTTCATAATGAACTTTTAACATAAAATAAAATATAAGAAAAATAAAATGCAAAAATATAGATGTCTTTCTAATTTAATTCAAAAAATCACATAAAATTTACTACTCCTGAAGCTCTTTAAAACCCTTCCGTACAGATTCCAGCAGGTTTATCCTGCTTCCGCTTCTTAGCTGGTTCATTAACCAGATGCTGTGAACTGCACGTATTCTTACAATTACATTTTCTACACCCAGTATTTTTGCAATTGCAAGAGTGTGGTGACCCTGGCGAAAGTGCAGCAGCTGTCCATCTCTCGTCACAGCTACACCTACCTCCGGAGCCAGATTTAAATCAAAGCCTCTGGTTTTAATTTCCTCAAATATCTTTTTATGTTTTTCAAAATACAGAGCAATATTCTCAAAAGAATCAAGTGTTAGATTCCCTCTCTTTAATGGAGTGCCATCTTTCATTCTTTCAACTGCAAGAGGATAAAATTGTGTATCACGGTAATCCTTATTTTCAACAAAAAGCTCTCTGATCATAACAAATTTCTCATGTTCCTCTATAGGAATAGTATCCCTGTCCCACTCTCCGGCCCATACAAATAAATTTCCGGGCATGGAATCAGGATCAGCAATATGATATTTTAAATGCCCGGGATTTATCTTATACACAAGTGAGTCACCAAAGCATAGGCTTGCAAGTAAAACAGGTAGATGATTTCTCTTACCGTGGAAAAGAGTTGAGTTTAAAAATATTATTACCCAGACCAGCGCCTTTGATATTAATTGCGCAAAAGGTTTTAATATTTTTTTGACTCTTCTTAGACTCATAGAACGTACTTTAATTGTAAAAGAAAATAATTCTATTATAATACCCCAAAATATTCTCTACATAAACACTAAATCAATGTTTTAAAGTCACTAAAGCACCCACTCCTTTTTAAATTAAAAACATTAATAAGGCAGAATACACATTTATTACCTCCTATTATAATGTTTCTCTCCATAATTAGTGTTGATTTTCAATTAAGCTTAGAATATCATTAATTCTAAAATTAAGGTTTATTATTCAGGAAAAGTTAAATAGGTATGAAATATAAAAATAAAAGTGGGAAGATTGTTGAATATAAAAGTGATATAAAACTTGTAATAATGGATGCAGATGGAGTTCTGACTGATGGCAGTGTTTATGTTGACAATAATGGAAATGAAACATTAAAATTTTCGCGCATAGATGGCAAGGGTATAGAGCTGCTCCGTAAAAATAATATTTTAACCGGTATAATAAGTGAAGAAAATGCCAGTGCATTACAGTATAGAGCAGAAAAATTAAAAATAGATATGGTCTCCCCTGGCACAAAGAATAAAAAAGAAGTGTACGCAAAGTGGAAAGAAGATTTAAAACTAACCGATAGCCAGATATGTGTATGTGGAGACGATATCTCTGATTTACCGATACTCAGGCAGGCCGGCTTTAGCTGTGCTCCCGCAAACGCACTTGATGAGGTGAAGTCCAGTGTAGATTATGTGTCAAAATATAAGGGTGGCGAAGGTTTTGTAAGAGAAATATGTAATATTATTTTAAATGGTGGAAATTAAAAATGAGTAAAACTATTGAACTTAAAGGTAAAAAAATTGGTGATGGAGAAAAACCTGTTTTTATTGGAGAGATAGGCATCAATCATAATGGTTCCGTAGAAATTGCAAAAAGAATAATAGACATGGCTAAAATTTGCGGGGTCGAGTTTGTAAAATTCCAGAAGAGAACTCCTGAAATTTGTGTACCTGTGGATGTAAGAGACAGAATCATCGAAACACCATGGGGCGAAATGACTTATTTTGACTATAAGAAAAAAGTAGAATTTGGATTGGACGAATTTAAAATAATAGATAATTATTGTAAAGAAAAGCAGATTATATGGTTTGCATCAGTCTGGGATATCCCAAGTGTTGACTTCATGGAAAAATTTGATACTCCATGTTATAAAGTACCATCGGCAAAACTTACAGATAAAGAATTGCTCGATAAATTGCGAAGTACAGGTAAACCAATAATACTATCTACCGGTATGAGCACCCAGGAAGAGATAGATAAAGCTGTTTCATTCTTAAATAATACAGAACTCGTTATTATGCATTGCAATTCTTCATATCCTGCAAAAGATGAGGAGCTAAATTTAAATTGCATAAAAACACTTATAAAAAAATATCCACAGCATATAATTGGCTATAGCGGGCATGAGGAAGGTATTACACCCAGCCTGGTTGCAGCATTACTGGGGGCTAAATTAATTGAAAGACATATAACTATTGACAGAGCTATGTGGGGCACAGACCAGGGTGCAAGTATCGAGTTTTCAGGTCTGAGAAGACTTGTTAGAGACCTGAATCTTATTGATAAATGGCTGGGCGATGGTATTAAAAGACTATATGAATCAGAAATTCCTGTTAAGAAAAAATTAAGAGACAAAGAAACTTTATGAATATTTTAGCTATTATTCCTGCCAGGGGAGGAAGCAAGGGAATAAAAGACAAAAATATAGCAAATTTAGACGGACACCCTCTAATAGCATACAGCATAGCAGCAGCAAAATCTTTTAATAAAATAGATAGGATATTATGCACTACAGATTCTAAAAAAATAGCAAAGATTGCAGAAGAATATGGTGCATGGGTACCTTTTCTGAGACCACCTGAGCTTGCTGAAGATGATACACCTGACTTTCCAGTTTTTCATCATGCAATAGGATGGCTTAAAAAAAATGAAAACTATATTCCGGATATCATAGTTCATCTGAGACCAACTACCCCTATAAGGTTTAAAGAAGATATTATAAAATCAATAGAAGAATTTATTAAAAATCCTTCTGCAGATAGCATGCGTGCTGTATGTCCGGCTCCAAATACACCATATAAAATGTGGTTACAAAAAGGTGAATTCATCGAGCCACTTCTTAAAATACCCGGCATTGATGAACCGTATAATATGCCCAGACAGAAATTGCCACAGGTTTTCTGGCAAACAGGATATATTGATATTATTAGAATTAAAACTCTGACCGAGCTTAAGAGCATGACCGGGAAACGGATACTCCCTTATTTTATTGACAGTGATATTGTTGTGGATATTGATAATGAATATGATTTAAAAAGAGCTGAAGAAATTATAAGGAGAACCAATTGCATAAAACCATAGGAAAAAATACTCCTATATTAATATGCGGCGCTGGTTCAATTGGAGAGAGACACTTAAATAATCTCCTGTCACTCGGCTATGAAAATATTATGCTATACAGGACCAGAAATGAACCTCTGAGGACAGTAAAAAAAGAATTTCCTGTATTTTTAGATTTAAATGAGGCTTTAAAAAAAAATCCTGAAATATCATTTATCACAAATCCCACCTCGCTTCATATAGAAACCGCCATCAATTGTGCTCGTTCTGGAAGTCACATATTTATAGAAAAACCCCTGTCTCATAATACAGAGGGCATTGATAAGTTAAAATGTGTTGCAGAGAAAAGTAAAATAAAAGTTATGGTGGGGTATATGATGAGATTCCACCCATGCATTAAAGAAATCAAAAAAATTATAGATGAAAAAAGAATTGGTAATATTTTATCTACCATGAGTGTATGGGGTGAGTATCTCCCTGACTGGCATCCCTGGGAAGATTATTCAACCAGTTATGCAGCTAAAAAAACAATGGGAGGTGGTCCTGCTTTAACCCTTTCACATGACCTGGATCTACTGGTATATTTTTTTGGAAAGCCGGATAGATTAAAAGCTTTTGCAAATTACAATTCTGATTTGAATATAGATACAGAGAGTTCAATTGATATTATACTAAAATATAAAAATGGTATTGTATCCAGTGTTCATCTTGATTATCTGCAGAAACCCCCGGGTAGAGAATATCTTTTTATAGGAGATAAGGGAAAAGCAAAATTTCATTATTTTGAAAACAAGGTTGAAATTCATACAGATAGTAGTAGTGAAACCTTTACCGGCCCGGAAGGCTTTGAAAGAAATGATATGTTTCTAGAAGAAGTAAAATACTTTATAAATTGTATAGAGAACAATATAAACCCTTCACCGGGAATTGATGAGGCTGCCATTTCGCTGAATATTGCATTAAAGGCTATTGAATCTGATAAACATGAAAAAGGAGTAAAATTATGAAAAATAGATATATCCCGGAATTTGACCTGACCGGGAAAAATATTATCGTAACAGGTGCTTATGGTCTTATAGGGAAGGAAATATGTGATGCATTTTCAAGCGCAGGAGCAAATGTAATTATTTCGGATATAGCTGATGAAAAGGCCTTAAAGGATTATGCTGAAAAACTTTCCTGCAAGCACTCCACCCGGAATATGGGAATATACCTGGATATAACAGACCCGGAATCAATAAAATCAGGAATTGAAAATATTTTAAATCATTATGATGGTATTGATGTTCTTGTTAATAACGCTGCAATTGATGCAAAATTTGATGAAAATATCATCAATATAAATCCCACAAGATTTGAAAATTATCCTGTAGATGAACTGGAAAAATCTATGAATGTAAATATAACAGGAACGGTAAAAATCACAAAAGAGGTTGTAAAAAATATGCTGAAAAATAAAAAAGGCAATATAATTAATGTCACCTCTACCTATGCAATTGTCGCTCCAGATCAGCGTCTATATAAAAAGCCGGGTGAAGAAAATCAAACCTATAAACCTGTTGATTATATCATTACCAAATCATTCATACCCGGATTTACAAGATATCTTGCCACATTATATGCAAAGGATGGAATAAGGGTAAATACAATAGTGCCACATGGTGTGTATAATAATCATGATACTGACTTTGTTAAAAGATTTTCTGAACGAAGTCCCCTGGGCAGGATGTGTGATTTAAAAGAATTAAGAGGGCCTTTTATTTTTTTAGCTTCTGATGCTTCTTCTTACATGACAGGAAGCATTCTCGTTGTAGATGGCGGGTGGAGCATATGGTAGTTAATAGTAACGATTAATTGATTTTCTTATTCTCACTGTTTTTCTGTGATTTTAGCTTATAAATATAATTTACACCCAGTACAACGATAATTCCAGTTAGTATACTCAGAAGTACCACAACAATTGAGTTTATAACCCTGCTATTCTCAACTGTTATGCGGGGTTCTTTAGTTAATAACTCTATGCGATTATCAACCGTAGCTTTTCTATCTGTAAATTCCTGATAAAGGTTATTAAGTTTTCTAATTTCAT
>Ga0172377_10006551_pt1 | contig 11993 bp, 11 predicted proteins | sample Pumphouse3metaG_FD_119749 | JGI IMG/M metagenome (GOLD analysis project Ga0172377, IMG submission 119749) | Leachate microbial communities from a municipal landfill in Southern Ontario, Canada - Pumphouse #3 metaG | ecosystem: Engineered > Solid waste > Landfill > Unclassified | place: Canada... | reverse complement strand
ATAATTCAAGGCTCTGAATCAATTAATTCACGTGGTTTTGAATATAAACTTCTATTAGAAAACTGGACAGAGGCAGTAGATATTTCTGCAGAAGGCATTGAAAATATTTTTGCAGTTGTTGAAGGATTTCAGCTTAATAATTATGAAGTTAGAGCATATGCAAGAACTGAAACTGATAAATATTATGGAGATACAATTGCCTTTACAACTATAAACCTAATTAACCTTGAAGGAGAGAATATTTCTTTAATACTCTATCCTAATCCAGCAAGGGGAGAAACAGAATTAGTAATTATTGGCTTAAATGAAGAGATAAAGATAACAATAATTGATTTATATGGAAGAATATTAAATACAATGTTCGCAAAGCCTAATAATAGACAGATAGAAAAGAAAATTAATCTTTCTAACTTAACAAAAGGTGTATATTATATTAAGATTGAGAACAAAGATATTAATAGAACCCAAAAACTAATAATAAACTAATAGAGCAACAACCTTTAACCTGATAAAATAAACATCAAGCAGCATTAACTACTTGATGTTTATTTTATGTTGTTTATGAGGGTTTTATTTTAAGTCAAATGACACAGGCAAAACAAATTGTTGTCTTACTACTTTTCCTCTTTGTTTTGCTGGCTTCCATTTTGGCATTTCCTTAACAACTCTTATAGCTTCTTGACCACAACCTGAACCAATATCACGAATAACTTTAATATCTGTTATTGATCCATCTTTTTCAACAACAAAAGTTAGCATAACTCCTCCTTTTGTTCCTGTTTCCAAAGCTTGTTGTGGATATTGTATTGATTTAGCCAAGTATTCAATAAGCTTGCCGTATCCTCCAGGAAATTCAGCTTCTTCTTCAACTATTTTGAAAGGAGTATTTTCATCATCATGAACCTTTTCATCATCATCTTTAATTTCAATCTTCTTAATTGTAGCTCCAATATTCCCATCAACAATTAAATTTGTTATTTTATACTCATTCTTAATTATGATGTCATCATCAACAATAAGAAATTCTGTTGATTCTGTTGTAGGAACCTTTTCTGGAGGTAATGGAGGGGTATCTTCCTGAATGGTTAGGACAATATCATCCAAAGGTCTAACCACCTGTCTTTCCATTACGAAGGATTCGTTTTCTTGATAAGACTTATACTCAAATGCATAGATTATTAGGCTTAAAGCCACAATCAATCCTACTTGAAGGAATAAAGCTTTCTTGCTTTCAAGATTTGCTTTGTTGGTTTTCTTTGCTTCCATTTTTCTGAAATTTTATATTTAACATCTGCTTTATTGTCCTTTAAATGATGTAAGCTTCAGAACTTATTCAATAATAATATTATATTTCAAATATTACTTTTTTAGAAGTTATAATCCATTAGTTTTGTTAGTTTCTTTTTCTTAAACGAAACTATTTTCATTATTATTGTTATTTAAAAAAAATATTCTACTCAATCAAAGAGAAAAAATCAATAAAAAATAATAGAATTAGAAAGAATAAAAAAAACATCAAGCAGCATTAACTACTTGATGTTTCATTTAAAAAAGGAGAGGTAAATGTATAAGGAATATATTTACTATCCTTGAAGATTGAAGGTTACTGGAAGAACAAATTGTTGTCTAACAGCTTTTCCTCTTTGTTTTGCTGGTTGCCATTTTGGCATTTCCTTAACAACTCTCTTTGCTTCTTCTCCACAACCAGAACCAATATCACGAAGAACTTTAATGTCGGTGATTGAGCCATCTCTTTCAACAACAAAGGTTAGCATAACTCTTCCTTTTGTTCCTGTTTCTTTTGCTTGTTGAGGATATTTTATTGATTTTGATAAGTATTCATTAAGTTTTTGAATTCCTCCTGGGAATGCAGCTTCTTGCTCAACAACAGTAAAGATAACTGTTTCTTCTTGCACTTCTTCGTCATCTTCTTTGATTTCAATTTTCCCTACAGTTGCGGAAACATTTGAGGTTTGTTGAAAACTTGAAATATTAAACTCTCTTTCAATTGTTTGTGAGTCATCTACAATTTCAAATTCTGTTGTTTCTGCCTGAGGAACGTCTTCTGGGGGTGGAGGTGCTGTTTCTTCTTGAGTTGCCATAACAACTTCCTCAACCGATTGAACAGCTTCTCTCTCTACCATGGTAGATTCAGATTGGTCATAGCTTTTATATTCAAACGCAAATATTGTTAAACTTAGAGCCATAATCAAACCTACTTGAAGAAATAATGCTTTCTTATTTTCTAAATTTGCTTTATCTGATTTCTTTAATTCCATTTTGTGAAGTTTTTTTATATTTAAAAACTATTTTTCTCTTATTTTCAAGTTGCTAAATTACTTCATTTTTACTATGCTGACAAATTTTATTCAATTTTTTTTTGAATCTTTATGTTAGTAACTTCCTAAACTCTTTGTTGATTAACGTTCTAAGAATTGTTTTATTGTTCAAAAAACTTTTAATAATCGAAACTTGAACCCCCTAAAAATTCCCTCATAATTGAGGTTGGAGGTATGGATTTATCATCAATGGTTTGGAAATTTGAAAGAAATCGTAGCAATCTTTTTGCCTCAGCATAAGTAACATCATTTTGGGGAACTTCACTTAGAAGTGGCTTTGCATAGGTTTTTAAAACTCCAATTTCGTAGAGAAGTGATGAATTGAAAATACTATCTGCATTTTCTTGATATGGGAAAATATATTCCTCCTCTCCACTTCTAACACTTTGCCAACGTGAAAGAGTGTCAACTGCCGAATATCCCCTATAATTATGATCCCTTACTATTCTTCTGATTAACCTATTATCACTACTGCTTATTAAATTATGTTTATCAATTGAAATTTGAGTTAGTGCTGAAACAAAAATATTATACTTGCTTTTTTTATCTATCTTTTCGGATAGTTTTGGATTGAGGGCATGTATTCCTTCTATTATAAAAATTACATTTTCCTCTGGTTTTATTGTAATCCCGTTATAGGTTTTTTGCCCTGTTTTGAAATTGAATCGAGGAATACATACTTCTCTATCATTCAACAAGTCGTTCATTTGTTTGTTGAACAATTCGATATCTAAGGCATCAATTGATTCAAAATCGTAATCCCCATTTGGTTTTTTGGGAGTGAATTCTCTATCTAAAAAATAATCATCTAAAGATATTTGTATTGGACGAAATCCTAGAACAGAGAGTTGGGTTGAAAGTCTTCTGCAACTTGTTGTTTTGCCTGATGAGGATGGTCCTGCTAAAAATACAAACTTAATCTCATTTTTTAGTTTATTTATTTGGTCAGCTATTTGAGAATACCTTTTTTCGTGTAATGCCTCCGAAACCTGAATAAGTTTTGTGTATTCGTTTGCCAAAACAACCTTATTCAATTCACTAACATACGGAGTTCCGAGAATTCTAATCCAATCTTCATATTCTTTGAATACAGTAAACATTTTGCCTTGCTTATCTCTATTATGGGATACTTCATATGGATTTATCTTATCTGGCATCAATAGAAGCATTCCTTTGTCATATTGAATTAAGTCAAACACTTTAAGAAAGGATGTTGAGGGAACTAATGGTGAGTAGAAATGATTAATTGTTCCATCGAGATAATCTAAATCAACAAACAAACGATGAGTTGTTTCAACAAGGGAAGCTTTTGGTTCAAGTCCTACCCTCCTAAAAATATCAACAGCTTCTTGAGTTGGAATATTTTTGGTTATAAAAGGAATATCTTTTTCAATTATCTCTTGCATTCTTTCCTTTATGAGTTGAACTTTATTTTTACCTAACTCTCCAATATCATTTATTTCAGAGTAATAGCCATTAGACATTGAGTGATGAATATTCAAATCTCCCTTAGGAAAAACTTCTTTGACTGCCTTATACATCACAAACATTAAACTCATTGCATAAATCCTTCTTCCGTTTGAATTTGTAAGATCAATAAATTCAACAGTCTTAGGCATAAATATTTTATAACTTAGGTTTTGTACCTTATTGTTAACGTATGCACCTAAAATTGGGAAATCTGTTTTAACTCCTGAAAATTTCTCAACCTCACTTAACGTTGAACCAAAGGGAACCAAGATTTTTGAGTTGTTGTTTTTGCATATTATTTCTATCATTTCTGACATATTATCTCCTTTCTTTCTTTTTTATTAGCATAGTAACGATTATCTTTCACTTCTGCATATATTTCAAGTCCTATTAATTTTCTAATAACAACCGAGGCACACATACATCCAAAAATTGGAGGCAGGTAGGAAATTGTTCCCACAACACTTTTCTTATTTGTACTTATTTCTTCTTTTACAACTTCTGGGTTAACTTTTTCTGCAGAATAAACAACAGGAAAGCCAGTATATACTCCAAACCTATGTAATTTCTTTCTTACCATATTTGCCAAAGTACAATTATAGGACTGAGAAATATCTCCAATTTTTATTTGAAGAGGGTCAAGCTTCCCCCCACTTCCCATAGAGGAAACAATTGGAATATTTAGTTCAAGAGCATGAAGGATAAGAAATAATTTGGGAGTAAGAGTATCTATTGCATCAACAATAAAATCATACTTATCTGCTTTCAATATCTCCAACATCATTTCTTCCTTAATATATTGGTCGATAGTAGTTAGCTCTAAATTCTCATTAATATCTTTAAGTCTTATGCCTAAGCACTCTGCTTTTTTCTGCCCTTGAGTTGATGAAAGTGCAATAAGTTGCCGATTTCTATTCGATTCATTTATTATATCTCCATCTACAATTGTCATCTTTCCTATTCCAGCCCTACACAGCATCTCTGCCGCATAAGCTCCAACACCTCCCAATCCAACCACCATAACATGTGAAGCTTTTAACTTCTCCAAGCCCTCTTCTCCAAGTAATAATTCTGTCCTTGAATACATACAATTTAAGTTGTAAATCCTATTTTAATATTTAATGCAAAGATAGCAAGATTTAGTATTTCTTATAAAAATATCATTAAAAACACATTAAAAATTGCATAGATAATGAATAATGAGTAATTTTGTAAAACTATTTCACCATAAAGCACAAAAATGTTTGTAAAAACTTTTAAGAATAACTACTTCCTTCAAATAATTCTTTTATCCATAATTCCAATATTGTTATGGATGCCTGCTTTTATTTCAGCCCCTGAGCCAATAGCAACAAATTTCGACACTCCAATCTATAAAGTAATATATAATGCATTATCGTTCTCTAAAACATTAAGTACAATTCTCGCATTTGTTTTAATTATTTTTCAAGGGTTTCTAATTAACAGTATTTTTTCATCCAACCAACTTTCTGCTTCAACAACATTCTTCCCTGCTTTCATTTACATACTATTGCTTAGCAGCAATCACTCCCTAATGACAATTAGTCCATTACTTATCATAAACACATTTATATTAATTGCAATATTTTTCCTCTTTCGTTCTTTCGATAAATTAGAAGGTTTAGATGAAATATTTACCTCAAATCTATTTGTTTCTTTAGCCTTTCTAACATTTACACCTTCCATTTTGTTTGTTGTTTGGATTTGGCTTACTCTTCTAAACTATCGATTCTATAAATGGCGTTATTGGATAATAAGTTTACTTGGATTATTAACCCCAGTTATAATTTTAATAGCATACTATTTCATTACCGACTTACTTACAATAAGAACAACTTCGTTCTTGAACAATATTAATTTTATTCCCAACCTTTTTGTTACAATTGATCCAATTGACTTTGTATTCTATATTGCAATAGGAATACTCTCATTGGCATCATTATTTAATATTCTATCGAGCAAAGCCGATAATAATATAAACTACAGAAAGAAAACAAATGTAATAGTAATCCTTTTCCTTATTTCCATTCTTCCATCACTCTACAGCATTGGCAAAGATTATTTAATCTATTTCTTAGCCCCATCACTTTCCCTACTTTTCTACCATTTCTTTATGACAAAAAGAAAACTTATATACTCAAATATAATATTCTCAGCACTCTTCTTACTAATTATCACTAAACTAATACTCTCATTATACTAATCATTGAAAGATTTATAATCTAATAAATAGTTTTTTCGTACATTTGCACAAATTTTAAATTTTATAGATAATGAAAATTGGAGTTGTTATTTTCCCTGGTTCAAACTGCGACCACGACATAATTTACGTTCTACATAACATTTTGAAGCAAGAAGTTGTTGAACTTTGGCACAAAACAACTGACCTTCAAGGTTGCGATTTAGTTGTTCTTCCAGGAGGGTTTTCTTATGGAGACTATCTTCGCTCAGGAGCAATTGCTCGTTTATCACCAATAATGAATAATGTAATTGAATTTGCAAACAAAGGAGGATACGTTATTGGCATTTGTAATGGATTTCAGGTTTTAACAGAGGCTAAGTTATTGGAGGGGGCTCTTCTTCACAATAATAATCAAAAGTTTATCTGCAAAAATCAATTCATCACTCCACAAACCAATAATACAATCTTCACCAAAGAAGCTCAAATAAACAAAGCATACAAAATTCCAATTGCACACGGAGAAGGACGTTTCTTTGCAGATGAAGAAACCTTAAAAAGATTAAACGATAACGATCAAATACTTTTCCGCTATTGCGATGAAAAAGGAAATATCACCCCTGAATCAAACCCTAATGGTTCTCTTGAAAACATTGCAGGAATAACAAACAAAACCAGAAATGTTTTTGGCATGATGCCTCACCCTGAACGAGGCTCAGACGAAGAATTAGGAAACACAGACGGAAGAATATTCTTTGAAAGCATCATAAAGAATATAAAATAATTCCTCTTAAAGGGAAGTTTTAAGAAATAAGGGTTTAAAGTGTAATCGCTATGCGATACCTTAAACCCTTATTTTTATAATGAAACAATAGCCCAAAAATTAACCATTAACCCCTAACCATTAATAAAAATGTTATTGCCTTATTTTCAATCTCCAGATATATTAGAATGTGGCTGCGACGAAGCAGGCAGAGGATGCCTTTGTGGAGCAGTTGTTGCAGCAGCAGTAATATTACCAAAAGATTTTAATAACCAATTGATAAACGATTCCAAACAACTAACCGAAAAGAAACGAAAAGAACTCAGAAAAATAATAGAAAAAGAAGCCTTAGAATATGGAGTTGGCTTTGTTGATAACAACGAAATAGATGAAATAAATATACTAAAGGCATCCTTTTTAGCAATGACAAGAGCAACTAAACAACTAAAAATCATTCCCGAGCTACTACTAATCGACGGTAATCGTTTCCAAACAGAACTAAATATTCCATACAAATGCATAGTAAAAGGAGATGCAAAATACCAATCAATTGCAGCAGCTTCAATACTTGCCAAAACCTATAGAGATGAATATATGGAAACCTTAGCAAAAGAATACCCAGATTATAACTGGCAAAAAAACAAAGGCTACCCAACAAAAGAACACCGAGAAGCCATAAAACAACACGGAATAACCCCCCACCACCGCAAAACCTTTAACCTTCTGGGGGATTTATCTTTATTTGAAGAAGAATAAATCCAATTTTCAATTACGCATAATGCGTAACGCACTTTGCGTAATAAATCAACTTATTTTCTCCGTAAAGTCTGCAGATCATTATTATCCTAAATGACAGTCAAATTTTCTGAATTGAGGTTATTGAATTCCTTATAATCGTATTGAAAACTTTTGTTAATTACAGGAAAAGTTTTCATTATACTGAAAACTTTTCTTGAGATTATATTTTCAATAGAATAAGGATATTATTCTATTAATAAGTTATATTCTTTATTTTCTTCTAAACTCTGAGCAGATTATTGATGTGGCGATGGATGCGTTTAGGCTTTCTGGTCCTTGTTCTTTGGAGAAAGAAGGAATTGTTAGGGGGTGGGTGATTAGTTGTTTTATCTCTTGGCTTATGCCGTGGGATTCGCTTCCTATTACTATGATTCCTTCTTGTTGGAGGTTTTCTTGATATAAATTCTTTCCGCCTTCTATTATTGTTCCATATATTGGGTGGGAAGAAGGAATGGTTTGGAGGTATTGAAAGAGGTTGTTGTAAGTTATATTTATTCTAAATAATGAGCCCATTGTTGCTTGTATGGCTTTTGGATTGTAGATATCTACTGTATTTTCTGAACATATTATGTTTTCTATTCCAAACCAATCGGCTATTCTAACTATTGTGCCTAAGTTGCCTGGGTCTTTTATTTCATCTAATGCAATAACTAATTGTGATTTGAGTTCTATTGGCTTAGATTCTTTTCTTTTAACTATGGCTAATACTTGATTTGGAGTGGTTAGGGAGCTTATTCTTTCAAGGTCTTGAGTTTTTATTTCTTGAATATTTAAATTTATTTGGGATGCAATTTTTTTATGTTCTTCTATCCAATTTTTTGTTGCACAAATCATTTCTATTGTATGGTTGCTTCTAAGTAGTTCGTCAACCATCTTCACTCCTTCAACCACAAACACTTCGTCTTGATTACGAAACTTTGCTAATTTGTAGGATGCTATTGTTTTTATTTGTGCGTTTGAAATCATGTTTGTTTTTGCAAAAATAATTCTTTTTCTAAAACATTTGAATTTTTGACAAAAAAAAGACCTTTGAATTATTATCAAAGGTCTTTTTATGAAGTATAACTTTATAGGTATTATTCTGCTACAACATCAAAACTTATTTCTGATTTGATATCTTTATAAACTAAGATTGTTGCTTTGTATGTTCCTATTGTTTTGATTGAATCTCCTAATACTATTTTTCTTCTATCAACCTCTAATTCAAATTGGGTTTTTATTGCATCTGCAATTTGTATTGCATTAACTGAACCAAAGATTTTTCCATTTTCACCTGCTTTGGCTCCAATTTTTAATCCTTCAATTTTTGAATATAAAGCTACTAAGCTTTCAGCATCTTTACGGACTTTGTCTTCCTTAAAAGATCTTTGCTTAAGATTTTCAGCAACAATTTTCTTGTTAGAAGATGTTGCAGCCATAGCATATCCTTGAGGGATAAGGTAGTTATTTGCATAACCATCCTTAACCTTTATCAATTCATCTTTGTAACCGAGGTTACTCATATCTTGTTTTAATATAATTTCCATCGTACTTTCCTTTTATTTTAATAAGTCAGCTACGTAAGGCATCAACGCTATGTGACGAGCACGTTTTACTGCTTGTGATACTTTCTTTTGATATTTGTTTGATGTTCCGGTGATTCTTCTTGGAAGAATTTTACCTTGTTCGTTTACAAATTTTAAAAGAAAATCTGCATCTTTATAATCGATGTATTTGATACCGCTCTTTTTAAAACGGCAGTATTTTTTTCTTTGTGTTTCAACCGTTATGGGGGTCAAATATTTTATTTCTGTTTCGTTTGCCATTGCTTGTGATTTTTAAATAAATTATTCTGCTTTAACAGTTGCTTGATTAGCTGCTTCCTGTTGTTTTCTCATGCCACCTGAACGTTTCTTTTCGTTGTAAGCAATTGCATGTTTATCCAATGATACTGTTAAGAAACGAAGAAGTTTTTCATCACGTTTGTAAGCCGTTTCAAGCTTTGCAATAAGTTCTCCTTCTGCCTTAAACTCAATTAGGTAGTAGAACCCAGTTGATTTCTTTTGAATTGGATAAGCTAATTTGCGCATCCCCCAATTGTTTTCGTAAACAATTTCAGCGCCATTGTCAGTCAAAATAGACTGATACTTTTTTACCGCTTCCTTTATCTGTTCATCAGATAAAACGGGAGTCATAATGAAAACGGTTTCGTACTGTCTTACCATTTGGTACTTTGTTTTTTGTTAATAAATTAAATGAACTCTGTTTAAAAGAGTTTGCAAAAATACAATAAATTTCCTTTAATACAAGAAAAATGAGATAAAAATATCAATTCCTTTAATTTCTAATATTCTGATTTTTGGTATTATTCTGTTTTTCCGTGACAATTTTTGTATTTCTTACCACTTCCACAAGGACAAGTATCATTTCTTCCCACCTTCTTTTCAACATGAACTGGCTGAATTTTTTGAGGCTCTGATGGATTGTCTGCTTTCAATTCTTGACGTCCTGTTTGCAATTTCTTATTGTCTGATTGTGGTAATTCAGTTTCTTTAACCGATTTGTCTTCAAGAGGAAGAGTTGAACGGCAAAGGAATGAAGTAATTTCTCTATTTAATTCAGCAATCATTTTTTCAAATAATCCAAAAGACTCAAGCTTATAAATTAATAATGGGTCTTTTTGTTCGTAGGATGCATTTTGAACAGATTGTTTTAAATCATCAAGGTCTCTCAGGTGCTCTTTCCATGCATTATCAATTAGGTGAAGTGTTATACTTTTTTCTATTGACAGGGCTATTTCTTTTCCGTTTGTTTTGTATGACTTCTCAATTGGTGCAATTGCATTCATCATTCTAACACCATCAGTTATTGGGAAAGCTATATTTTCGTATCTATAACTTTTAGCCTCATATATATTTTTTACGTATGGAAAAGCTTGTTGAGAAATTTTATCCATTCTGATCTTATAATTATTATATACCTCTTCATAGAGTTGATCAGAAAGTTGAGATTTCTTTGAATTAAGGAAAGTTCTTTCATCTTCAATTGGACACTGCATTCCAGTAAGTTTCAAAAACTCCCATTTGAATCCTTCAAAATCACTTGAGTTATGATATTCATTTATTAGATATTCTAATGCATCATAAATCATGTTTGAAATATCAATTGCAAGTTTTTCGCCAAAAAGAGCATTCTTACGTTTTGAATAGATAACCTCACGCTGATTGTTCATTACGTCATCATATTCCAACAAACGCTTTCTTGTTCCAAAGTTATTTTCTTCCACCTTACGTTGAGCTCTTTCAATACTCTTTGTCATCATTGAATGTTGGATAACTTCACCTTCTTTCAATCCCAATCTATCCATTATCTTTGACATTCTGTCAGAGCCAAACAATCGCATAAGATTATCTTCCAAAGAAACAAAAAACTGACTGCTTCCTGGATCTCCTTGACGTCCTGCACGACCTCTTAATTGGCGGTCAACTCGTCGAGACTCATGGCGTTCTGTTCCAATAATTGCCAATCCTCCTGCATCCTTAACTCCCTCTCCAAGCTTAATGTCGGTTCCACGACCGGCCATATTGGTTGCAATTGTAACTGTTTTGGAGCGTCCTGCTTCTGCAACAATATCTGCTTCTTTTTTATGTAATTTAGCATTTAAAACCTGATGCGGAATCTTTCGCATTGTAAGCATTTTGCTTAATAGCTCTGATGTTTCAACAGATGTTGTTCCAACAAGAACTGGTCTATTCTGACCAATCAAATTTTCAATCTCGTTAATTACTGCATTAAACTTTTCCCTCTTTGTCTTATAAATTAAGTCGTCATTGTCTTCTCTTGAAATTTCTCTATTGGTTGGAATTACAACAACGTCTAATTTATAGATATTCCACAACTCTCCTGCTTCTGTTTCTGCCGTTCCAGTCATACCCGAAAGCTTCTTATACATACGGAAGTAGTTTTGGAGTGTGATTGTTGCATAGGTTTGCGTTGCAGCTTCCACCTTAACATTTTCCTTTGCCTCAATTGCTTGATGAAGTCCGTCCGAATAGCGTCTTCCTTCCATAATACGGCCAGTTTGTTCGTCAACTATCTTAACCTGATTGTTGATTACAACATATTCAACGTCATTTTCAAATAATGTATATGCTTTTAGAAGTTGATTAATTGTGTGAACTCTATCCGATTGAACTGCGTATGATTGAAGAATCTTATCTTTCATTTCTGCTTTTTCTTCAGGGCTAAGGCTTTGTTTTTCAAGTTCTGCCACCTCTGAGCCAACATCGGTTAGCATATACATTTTTGGGTCTTCACCTATTTTTGCTAAATAATCTATACCCTTATCTGTCAACTCAATTGAGTTTATCTTTTCGTCAATAATAAAATAGAGTGGATCATCAATTTTAAACATTTCCTTGTTTTGGTCTTGCATAAATTGATT
>Ga0172377_10006550_pt1 | contig 11993 bp, 6 predicted proteins | sample Pumphouse3metaG_FD_119749 | JGI IMG/M metagenome (GOLD analysis project Ga0172377, IMG submission 119749) | Leachate microbial communities from a municipal landfill in Southern Ontario, Canada - Pumphouse #3 metaG | ecosystem: Engineered > Solid waste > Landfill > Unclassified | place: Canada... | reverse complement strand
TCCTGACTGTACTATTCCAGAACAACTTGCTGTACAGAAATTGTATCTTCATCAAGCTGAGATAGACTCTTTAGAAGTGACAGAATCAGATATCGCTAGTAGTGTAGATCAACAGATTAATTTTTGGATTAGTTCAGCTGGTTCACGTGAGAAGCTAGAAGAATATCAAGGCAAGACTGTAAGTCAGATGCGTTCAGACTTGCATGATGATTTTAAAAATCGTCAGCTCATAGAAAAAATGCGTCGTAAACTTGTTGAGAATATATCAGTAACACCGTCTGACGTACGTAAATATTTCAAGGATTTACCCCAAGACAGTATTCCTTTTGTTCCTACAGAGGTTGAGGTAGAGATACTTGTTCGCCAGCCACGTATTCCTCTATCAGAAATAAACAGGGTAAAAGACCAACTTCGCAGTTTCACAGACCGCGTTGCAAAAAATGAAACATCTTTTGCAACTCTAGCGCGTTTATATTCTGAAGATCCAGGTTCTGCACGACAGGGTGGAGAGATGGATTATACTGGTCGTGGAACTTTGGATCCAGCTTTTGCAAATGTAGCTTTTAATCTTACTGATCCTAAGAAAGTTTCAAAAATTGTAGAGTCTGAGTTTGGTTATCATATTATCCAACTTATCGACAAACGAGGTGACAAGATAAAGGTAAGACATATACTTCTGAAGCCAAAAGTTTCTGATAAGGAAATCAATCAGGCAATAGGCCGTTTGGACTCAATAAATAATGATATTAAGACTAAGAAATTTACTTTCGAAGAGGCATGTTCATATCTTTCAGAAGATAAGGATACTCGCAATAACCATGGACTCATGGCATATAGCGACAATCAGACTGGTAAGGTAACTTCTAAGTTTCAGATGAAGAATCTTTCTACAGAGGTAGCAGGCGTTGTTGACACAATGAAAGTTGGTGAGGTTTCAACTCCTTTCAAGATGATAAATGCAAAAGGAAAGACGGTTGTTGCTATCGTTAAACTGAAAAGTAGGGTAGAAGGTCATCGTGCTAAGATAACTGAAGACTTCCAGACCATGCAAGATGTCGTTGAGGCTAAGGAACGTGAGAAGAAACTCCACAATTGGGTTGTAAATAAGATTAAGCAGACTTATGTCCGCATGAATCCACGATATAAGGATTGTGATTTTGAATATCAAGGATGGGTTAAATAAATGAAGTTTAGCAATATAATACGATATATCTTAGGGCATAGAATCGTCGTTCCGACGATTTTGTGCCTGTTTGGACTAAGCATGTTCCAAACTATCGGTGCTGCTGGTCGTAAGGGAAAGCGCGTGAATATGGATGACAGGGTGTATCTTATTCATGCAGATATCCTGAAATTTGATCAATTTGGGCCTAACCCTGATGCACAAATTGTAAAAGGGCATGTGCATTTTACTCATCAAGGTGCAAGCCTCTGGTGCGACAGTGCATATTTTTTTCAGGAATCTAATTCTGTAAAGGCTTTTGGACATGTGCGCTATGTTCAGGGACGTGAACTATCATTGGTTGCGAAACGTGCTTCTTATGATGGTATGCGCCAATTATTAGAGGCTCGAAACAATGTGGTCCTTCATCATGGGAGTAAGGTTCTTTATACGGATAGTCTTGATTTCGACCGTTTTAATAACTATGCTTATTTCTTTGAGGGTGGTCGTCTTGTTGACGGAAAAGATCGCTTGTCTTCAGACTGGGGAGATTATAATACACAAACTCGTGAGGCTGTATTTTGGTATAATGTGAGGATGCATAGCACTAATCGTATTATCACCACAGATGAATTGCATTATGATACAAAGAAGTCTATCGCGCATGTGGTAGGTCCAAGTAAGATTATTCAAAAAGGTAGTGTCATAAATACTACGGATGGATATTTCAACAGTATGACCGATAAGGCAGAGATGTATAGTCGTTCAACTGTTACCGACAAGAATAAAGAAATTACAGGAGATAGCCTTTTCTATAATAAGAAAATCGGACTCGCACGTGGATATGGCAATGCGATATATGTAGACAAAAAAAACAAAAACCAACTTTTAGGTCATCGTCTTGTATATAATGAGAAGACCGGTCGTGGATGGGCTACTGGCCATGCGTTGGCAAAAGAATATTCCCAAAAGGATACTCTTTACATGCATGCTGACTCAATGAAAATCTATACATTTAATATAAATACTGATTCTGTATATCGCAAGGTACATTGCTTTAAGCATACAAAGGTATTTCGCAGTGATGTTCAGGCTATATGTGATTCTCTTGTTTACAATTCAAAAGATTCATGTATGACCATGTATAAAGATCCTATTGCGTGGAATACCGACCGACAGATATTGGGTGAAGTAATAAAAGTATATTTGCAAGATAGTACTGTACGTGAGGCACATGTAGTCGGTCAGGCACTCAGTATAGAACTAATGCCTGACAAGAAACATTATAATCAACTGTCAAGTAAGGAGATCACAACTTATTTTGTAAAAGGAAACGTACGTAGAGTGGTCGCTTTCGGAAATGTGAAGACAATATATTATCCTGTCGATGATAAGGATTCCACACTTCAAGGATTAGTTTATACTGAGACAGATACAATGAAGCTTTATATTTCTCCAGAAAGAAAACTGCAAAAAATATGGACTCCGAAGAATGAAAGTGTCATGTATCCAATGACTCAGATTCCGCCAAATAAATACAAACTTCCTGAATTCGCATGGTTTGATAACTTGCGTCCTACAGGTCCAGATGATGTTTTCTTATGGCGAGGAAAAGGTGACAATAATAAGTTGAAACCGTTAAGTCGCAAAAGTGCACCGTTACAGCAGATAGACAATACTGAGAAATAGTTTATTCAAGCAACTCAATAGGTATAATAGTCTGTTAGTGGTGGCTTTGGAATTGTTCTCATGCAGTATTGATAAAGAAAAGTTACATAAGGTGTTCTCTTAAGCAATGCACATTCATCTCATCATGCACGAAGAAAGGAATATTAAATGATGTTGCCTATATGGTGATGCTTGTTTTCCTTCTTGTGCTGTTTTGTCTTTTTAATATATTTTTACTTTAACGACATTCTATGAGTGATATAATACAGTTGTTGCCAGATTCAGTAGCCAATCAAATTGCTGCTGGTGAGGTTATTCAGCGTCCAGCTTCTGTTATTAAGGAACTGGTCGAAAATGCTGTTGACGCCGGAGCTAAGAATATTAATGTTCTTGTCGTTGACGCCGGAAGAACTTCAATACAGGTGATTGATGATGGTAAAGGTATGTCTGAAACTGATGCCAGATTATCTTTTGAACGTCACGCTACGTCAAAGATTCGTAGTGCAGAGGACTTATTCTCTCTTCATACAATGGGCTTTCGTGGTGAGGCTTTAGCTTCTGTTGCTGCAGTAGCGCAGATAGAGTTGAAGACTCGTCAAGCTTCAGATGAAATAGGTACACTTCTGTCTATTTCTGGTAGTAAGTTTACTGGTCAGGAACCATGTTCATGTCCTGTGGGAAGTAATTTTTCGATAGAAAATTTGTTCTATAATGTTCCTGCACGCCGTAAGTTCCTTAAATCAAACTCCACGGAACTCAATAATATTATAACGGCTTTTGAGCGCATAGCATTGGTTTACCCAGACATATCTTTCACATTGCATAGCAATGGTACTGAAATGTTTAATCTCAAGGCTGGGGTATTGCGCCAGCGTATCATTGATATATTCGGTAAACGCCTTAATCAGGATTTGCTTTCAGTAAAGGTTGATACTTCAATGTGCAAGATAGCAGGATATGTTGGTAAACCGGAGTCTGCACGTAAAAAGGGAGCACATCAGTATTTTTTCGTCAATGGCAGATACATGAAGCATCCTTATTTCAGCAAGGCTGTTATGAATGCTTTTGACCGTTTGGTTCCAATGAGTGAACAAGTGCCTTATTTCATTTACTTTGATATTAATGCAGAGGACATTGATGTTAATATTCATCCTACAAAGACTGAAATTAAGTTTGAGAATGAGCAGGCTATATGGCAAATTCTTTCAGCATCTGTAAGAGAGTCTGTAGGCATGTTTAATGATGTCCCCTCTATTGATTTTGATACTCAGGGGCGTCCGGATATTCCTGTTTATAATCCAGAAAATAATGTAGCTGCTCCTAAAGTGCAGTTCAATCCAACATATAATCCTTTTAATACTGGCACCAGTGCGCAGCCGCAGACAAAGTCGGTTGACAAATGGGAAAGCCTTTACAATGGGTTGAAAAGTCAGGCTAGTCAGGATACTGATCTTTTCACATCAAAGATGACACAGCCTTCTCAAGATCAGGATAATGCTCCAACTGAAAATATTATAGCCGAGAAATCACCTGCGCATTATCAGTATAAGGGTTGTTATATCATGACAGCTGTAAAGTCTGGTCTTATGATTGTCGACCAGCATCGTGCTCATGTGAGAATACTCTATGATAAATATCTTGAGCAGATGAATAATAAGGACGTACCATCACAGAAAATCTTATTTCCAGAAAGTATTCATCTTTCAGCAACAGAAGATGTTACCTTTAATAAGATAGAACCTGAAATGGTTAAACTCGGTTTTGAGATTACAGCTCTTGGTGGTGGAAGTTATGCAATAAATGCAATCCCTTCAGGTATAGAGGGATTAAAGGTCGTTGAACTTGTACACGATATTATTGTGTCGGCACAGGAAAGGGCCGGTGATATAACAGAGGAAACAAACCGTTCTTTAGCTTTGACTCTTGCGCGTAATGCGTCAATACCTTTTGGACAGGTGTTGAGCAATGATGAAATGGAAAATATATTCAATAGTCTCTTTGCCTCGTCAAATCCGAACTATACTCCTGACGGTAAAAATATCCTATGTATATTGAAACAGAGTGAGATAGAACATTTGTTGGGATAGAACGTTTTTTCATAAATTGTAAAACTTTTGATAAAAAAGATATAATTATATAGAAATTATATTATCTTTGCCATGTAAACTTATTAATTACAAATAATACGGCTTATGAAAAAATTATTAATGACTTTAGCCTTAGTAGGATGTTCCTTGGCTTCTTTTTCACAGGAGACAGAACCTGTATTAAAGCATAGCATTTCAACTAATTCGTTTTGGAGTAACTGGTTTGTACAACTAGGTGGTGATTACAACTCTTGGATTTCAAACCAGGAACATGGGCTTGGATTGAAAAGTGGCGATAGCTATGGATTGTTTGATAGTGAACGCACAACTTTCGGTGGTGCCATTGCTGTTGGTAAATGGTTTACTCCAAGTATCGGATTGCGTACAAAATTACAGATGTGGAAAGCTAAGCAGGTTGGTCCACAGGTCTCTTCAAATAAGTTTAATTATTGGATGCTCAACGAACATATTATGTTCAACTTGAGTAATATGCTTTATGGATATAACCCAAATCGTGTTTGGAATCTAACTCCGTTTGTTGGTGGTGGTATTTCACGTAACTGCACTTCAAATCTTTTTGCTATGCAGCTAAGTGCTGGTATTAATTCATCTTGGAAGATTTGTAATAAGATGAGTGTCTATACTGAGCTAGGATATAACAGATTGGAAAATGATTTTGACGGTGTACAGACTGGCGGAAAGAATAACAGCCGTGGATGGAATGCCAAAGATAATAATCTCTATGCCGAAGTTGGTGTCACCTTCAACTTAGGTAAGGCTATGTGGAGCAAGTCTCTTGACGCAGATGCCATCAACTCAATGTCTCAGTCACAGCTTGACGCTCTAAATGCTCAGTTGGCTGACTTGACAAGTGAGAATGAACAACTTCGCAAGGATAATGCAAAGAAAGATACTACAACTGTTAAGGTTACCGAAATTAAGAGCGTAAAAGAGTTTGTTACAACTCCTATTTCTATATTCTTCAATATAGGTAAGATTGATATATCTTCTTTGAAGGATTTGGTAAATGTTCGTGCTCTTGCAAAATATGCAATAGAGAATAGCTCTAACATTCTTGTTACAGGTTATGCTGATTCTGCAACAGGCACACCTGAAATTAATAAGTCACTTTCTCTTAAGCGTGCTAATACTGTTGTAGACCAACTTGTACAGATGGGCGTTTCTCGCAGCAAGATTAATATAGCCGTATTCGGTGGATCTGAAACTCTTAAGCCTATTGAATTCAATCGTCGTGCAACGGTTCAGATTACAGAATAAAATAATAGTCATAAAAATAAAAGGGGCTGCAAACCGAATCAAATTCGGTTTGCAGCCCTTTCTTATTTAAAGCCTATTTTTAATTCTATATTAAACGCATCCGCATGAGCCTCCGCGAAGGAGAGCTTCTCCATATAGTTTCATACAGTTCATGTATCCTCTAATGAATTTTGTTATCGCTTTTTTAATGTTCTCTACAATCTTTCTCATAATTTTTTTCCTTTCTCTCTAATTTAGTGATTATTACTTTCTTTGTCTCAAAAACTCCAAAGGGAATTTATTTTCCCATTTGGATCTTGTTGTTCACGTTTACTGCTTGAGCAACAACGGCGATTACAATCGCCAATGCAATCATTAATGTAATCATGTCTTTTTTCCTTTCATAAATTTTGTGGGTGTAACTTTGCTCCCACGTTTGTTATCCTTTTATTATCTGTATCTCTCTATTTACGATGCAAAGATACTGCTGTTATTTGACATTTGAAATACAAATATATTCCATTTTTATGAATTATGCCTATTTCTTGACATTAGTCAAATCAGGGATGTCGTAGACTGGTAATAGTCTTGTAATGTTAGTAATGTTGCTGATTTCCAATGATATAAGCCTTGATAAGCTGCCACGCTAGGTTAATGTCTGTTGCTTAGTGCTTATAAATTATAGGTGTTGACGGTCTTGTTATTATGTGATATAATTTTAAGAAAAACATGATTAATATTTGGCGTTATAAAAAAATAGTGTTACTTTTGCACTCACCTTACAGAAGTAAGGGCGTTTAGCTCAGCTGGTTTAGAGCATCTGCCTTACAAGCAGAGGGTCGGCGGTTCGAATCCGTCAACGCCCACTAGATAAGTTTCCTTGTAGTCTTTTGAGATTGCAAGGATTTTTTTTGTTAAGCTGTGATAAATATTAAAAAATGCAAAAAGAACCAGTGTTATTTGGTACTTTAAAAAAATATCTATACTTTTGCATTCGCTTAACAAAAGTTAGGGGCGTTTAGCTCAGCTGGTTTAGAGCATCTGCCTTACAAGCAGAGGGTCGGCGGTTCGAATCCGTCAACGCCCACTACAAGACTTAGGATATTCCTAAGTCTTTTTTTGTTTATGTCTAATTTGTATTTAATGTTAATCATTTAAATAATCCAAGAACCGCCTTTTTTAATGATATTTATCATTTTGTAGTTGTCTTGTCTCGCATAAAATCTTTATCTTTGCAACATTATTATAATATTATTACGTAATATAGTTATGAATCTTGATTTATTGACTGCCATATCACCTATCGATGGTCGTTATAGAGGTAAAACAGAACCGCTGGCAAACTATTTTTCAGAGTATGCTTTGATACGTTATCGCGTACGTGTAGAAATCGAATATTTTATCACTTTGTGTGAGTTGCCTTTGCCGCAGCTTGCGTCATTTGATAACTCTATTTTTGAGCGACTTCGTGATATCTATCGCAACTTTGATGAGACATGTGCGGCTCGTGTAAAGGACATAGAGAAAATAACCAACCATGATGTAAAGGCTGTTGAGTATTTCATTAAGGAAGAATTTGATAAGATTGGCGGCTTGGATGCCTACAAGGAATTCATACATTTCGGATTGACTTCTCAGGATATCAACAATACCAGTGTTCCTCTTACTGTTAAGGAAGCTTTACAAGATGTATATTATCCTCAGGTAGAAGAACTTATTAGCGTATTACAACAATATGCTGACGAATGGAAAGATGTTCCAATGCTTGCTAAGACACACGGACAGCCTGCTTCCCCTACACGATTGGGTAAGGAAATTATGGTCTATGTATATCGTCTTACCGAACAACTTAACAGTTTGAAGGATTGTAAGATTACCGCTAAATTTGGTGGTGCAACAGGCAACTACAATGCCCACCATGTTGCTTATCCTGAATATGATTGGAAAGCATTTGGTAACAAGTTTGTTAGCGATAAATTAGGCTTGGAGCGTGAACAATGGACAACTCAGATTAGCAATTATGACTATCTTGGTGCTATTTTTGATGCTATTCGCCGAATAAATACAATAATCATTGACTTGGATCGTGATTTCTGGATGTATATTTCAATGGAATATTTCAAGCAGAAAATCAAGGCAGGAGAGGTTGGCTCAAGTGCAATGCCACATAAGGTTAATCCAATTGACTACGAAAATAGTGAAGGTAACCTTGGAATTGCTAATGCAATACTTCAGTTCCTTGCTCAGAAACTTCCAGTTAGCAGATTACAGCGAGATCTTACCGATAGCACGGTGTTGCGTAATATTGGAGTTCCATTGGGACATGGTATCATTGCGATTCAAAGTACATTGAAAGGATTGCGCAAGCTCATCCTGAATGAAGACAAGATAGCTGAAGATTTGGACAACACTTGGGCTGTCGTGGCTGAGGCTATTCAGACGATACTTCGCCGTGAGGCTTATCCACATCCTTATGAGGCTTTGAAATCACTTACGCGTACAAATGCTAAGATGACTGAGCAAACTATCCATGAGTTTATCAATGGATTGAATGTCAGTGAAAGTGTAAAGGCCGAACTAATGGCTATTACTCCACATAACTATACTGGTATTTAAAAACCAAGTGTAGATTTATAAGATTTTAATTATTAATTTGAAAATAATAACCAGGCCGCGAGGCTAACTAAATTTTTTAGAAAATGGATTCAGAATTAGAAAACAAATCTCAGAATCTGTCAACAGAACAGAATGAGGGCACCCGTGAGGGCTACTCACGAACATCAGGAAATTATTCCAACAATTATCATGAAACTGGAAGTCGCACACAGCGTCCACGTATTCACAGTCAGCGCACTTATAGCTCAGAGCGCAACGATCGCAGTTATAACAATGATCGTAGTTATAGCAATGATAGTGGTTTCCGCCCTGAAGGCTTTGGTTCAGCTCTGCCAGGTAATCGTATGCCAAGTGGAGATCGTCCACAGCGCAGTTATCAACCACGTCCGCAGGGTGGTGGCTATCGCCCACGTTATAACAACGATGACAACCAAGGCGGTTACAACCGTGGTGGTTATAATCGTCCTCAGCAAGGTGGTGGCTATCGTCCTCGTTACAATAATAATGATGATAATCAGGGTGGTTACCGTCCTCGTTACAATAACGATGATAATCAAGGCGGCTATCGCCCTCGTTACAATAATGATGATAATCAAGGTGGCTATCGTCCTCGTTACAATAATGATGATAATCAAGGTGGTTATCAGCCACGCCAGCAAGGTGGTTATCAGCCACGCCAGCAAGGTGGTTATCAGCCACGTCAGCAAGGTGGTTACAACAACAATCGTGGTGGATACAATAACAACCGTGGTGGTTATGGCCAGCAGGGTGGTTACAACAACCGTGGAGGATATAATAACAACCGTGGTGGTTATGGCCAGCAGGGTGGTTATGGTCAGCAAGGTGGCTATCGCCCTCGTACAGATGATTATGATCCAAATGCAAAGTACAGTCTTAAGAAACGTATTGAGTATAAGGAAGAGAATATCGACCCTAACGAGCCAATTCGTCTTAACAAGTTCCTTGCCAATGCTGGAGTTTGCTCACGTCGTGAGGCTGATGAATTTATCCAGGCAGGTGTTGTTACCGTAAATGGTGTGGCCGTTACAGAGCTCGGAACAAAGGTATTGCGTGCTGATGAAGTTAAATTCCATGAGCAGGCTGTTTCTCTTGAAAAGAAGGTTTACGTAATTCTTAACAAACCAAAGGATTATGTTACAACAAGCGATGATCCACAGCAACGCAAAACTGTAATGGACTTGGTAAAGGATGCTTGTCCTGAGCGAATATATCCTGTAGGTCGTCTTGATAGAAACACCACTGGTGTTCTTCTTCTTACAAATGATGGTGACTTAGCTAGTAAGTTAACTCATCCTAAGTTCCTTAAGAAGAAAGTTTATCACGCTTATCTTGACAAGAACGTAACCGAACTGGATCTACAGAAGGTTGTAGACGGTATAGAACTTGAAGATGGAGAGATTCATGCAGATGCAATAGAATATGCTGACGATAGTGACAAGAGTCAGGTAGGTATCGAAATACACAGTGGTAAGAATCGTATCGTACGTCGTATTTTCGAGAGCCTAGGCTATCGCGTTGTTAAACTTGATCGTGTACAGTTTGCTGGTCTAACAAAGAAAAACTTACGTCGTGGTGATTGGCGCTTCCTTACAGAACAGGAAGTTGAAATGCTACGTAGTGGTATGTTTGAATAATAGAACAAAATTTAAATGAAAAGAACAAAAGTTATCGATGCCCTTAAAAGCATCGAATATGGCAAAGGCATTAACGTTAAAGGATGGGTTCGCTCTCATCGTAGTAGCAAAGCTGTTGATTTCATTGCACTCAACGACGGTTCTACCATTAACAATATTCAGATAGTTGTAGATCCATCTATAATGGATGAAGAGCAACTAAAAAGCATCACTACAGGTGCCTGCATCGGTGTTGATGGCATTGTCGTGGAGAGTCAAGGTGCCGGACAGACTGTAGAGGTTCAATGTAAGAACATTGAAATCTATGGTCTTTGCCCTTCAGACTATCCAATGCAGAAGAAGGGACAGAGTTTTGAGTATATGCGCAAGTATGCTCATTTGCGTCTGCGTACAAATACATTTGGCGCAGTGTTCAGAATTCGTCATAATATGGCAATCGCCGTACATAAATATTTCCATGATCATGGATTCTTCTATTTCAACACTCCTCTTATCACAGCAAGTGATTGTGAGGGTGCTGGTGAAATGTTCCAGGTTACTACAAAGAATCTCTACAATCTTGAGAAAGACGCTGATGGCAAAATCAAATATGATGATGACTTCTTCGGTAAGACGACTTCATTAACAGTATCTGGTCAGCTCGAAGGTGAACTTGGTGCAACGGCTTTGGGTTCTATCTATACATTCGGTCCTACATTCCGTGCAGAAAACAGTAATACTCCTCGTCACTTGGCAGAGTTCTGGATGATTGAGCCAGAGGTTGCTTTTCTTGAAAAGGAAGGACTTATGGATCTTGAGGAAGATTTCATCAAGTATTGTATACGCTGGGCTCTGGATAATTGCAAGGACGATTTGGCATTTCTAAATAAGATGATCGATAAGGGACTTATCGAGAGACTTGAGGATGTGTTGAAGCAGGACTTTGTTCGTCTTCCATATACAGATGGTATAAAGATTCTTGAAGAGGCTGTAGCTAATGGTCAAAAGTTTGAAAATCCAGTTTCTTGGGGTGTCGACCTTGCGAGTGAACATGAGCGTTTTCTTGTAGAACAGCATTTCAAAAAGCCTGTCATCATGACAGATTATCCTAAGGATATCAAGGCGTTCTATATGAAAATTAATGAGGACGATAATACTGTTCAGGGCACTGACGTTCTTTTCCCACAGATTGGTGAAATAATCGGTGGTTCTGTACGTGAGGAAAGCTATGATAAGTTAGTAAGTGAAATAGAGCGCAGACAGATTCCTATGAAGGATATGTGGTGGTATCTTGATACTCGTAAGTATGGAAGTTGCCCTCATGCTGGTTTCGGATTGGGTTTCGAACGTCTTATTCTATTTGTTACAGGAATGCAGAACATCCGTGATGTGATTCCTTTCCCTCGTACTCCAAAAACTGCAGATTTCTAAAATGGGAAAAATAATACTAACCGGTGACCGTCCTACAGGAAAGCTCCATCTTGGACATTATGTAGGCAGTCTCCGTCGTAGAGTACAACTTCAGGATTCGGGTGATTTTGAGCGCATGTTTGTGTTTATGGCTGATGT
>Ga0172377_10006549_pt1 | contig 11994 bp, 4 predicted proteins | sample Pumphouse3metaG_FD_119749 | JGI IMG/M metagenome (GOLD analysis project Ga0172377, IMG submission 119749) | Leachate microbial communities from a municipal landfill in Southern Ontario, Canada - Pumphouse #3 metaG | ecosystem: Engineered > Solid waste > Landfill > Unclassified | place: Canada... | reverse complement strand
CAAGACAATTATATCCAACCTGTTCAACTACTAAATTTAAACAGAGAGCTCAGAAAATCATATATGAGCATGGTTGAACTAGATAAAGAGCCCGAATTAGTTAGAATATCTAAAGACGAGTATCATATAGTACAGATGCCCGATAAATTTAATGCCGATTGGGGATTCTCTGTATCTGATTATTACTACCAAATAGAGTCTCAATGGAGTGCAAATCCAAGAAACGATCTTTATATTGTAAACATAAAGGATGGAAGCAGCAAGTTATTACTTAAAGATAAATATATCTCATATGTAACAGCTTCTCCTGAAGCCAATTATTTAACCTGGTTCAATAATGTAGACCAGCAGTGGTATTCATATGAAATTGCTACAGAAAAAATTGTTTGTCTTACCAATGGTTTAAACGTTTCGTTTGCAGATGAACTTCATGATTCACCTGTTATGGCTGGTTCTTACGGAAATGATGGTTGGGCTGCAGATGATAAAGCTATCTTCATAAATGACAGATACGATGTGTGGAAAATAGATCCTAAAGGTGAGGTTGCGCCTATAAACCTTACAGATGGATTAGGTCGTAAAGAAAAACTCTCATTTAATATAGTTCGTTTAGACGATGTTTTGCTTCCTCCGGGGACTCCTGGGGTTAAGAAAGAACCTATTAAACCTAAGGAAACAATCTATTTCTCCGTTTTTGATGAAAAAAACAAAGATAATGGCTACTATTATAAAGAGATGAGCAAAAAGAAACCTGTTATGACCAAATGGATTGTAGAACCTATGACATTTGTATATCTTAACAGATCTAAAGATGGTAAAGTAATTACATATACCAAACACAACTTTGTTCACTCTCCAGATGTTTGGATTACAAAAGATAATTTCAAAACTCAAACTAGAGTTACCGACATCAATCCACAGCAAAAAGAGTACAACTGGGGTACAAATGAGCTAGTAAAATGGACCTCTAGAACAGGTGTAGAGTTAGATGGGATACTCCATAAACCAGAGAATTTCGACCCTAATAAAAAGTACCCTATGATAGTCTATTTTTATGAGAGAAGCTCCGATAAATTGCATTATTATAGATGGCCGGCTCCAAGCCGATCTACTATTAACATCCCATTCTATGTAAGTAATGAATATTTGGTTTTTGTACCAGATATAGTATACGAAATAGGACATCCAGGTAAAAGTGTTATGGATTGTGTTGTGCCAGGAGTAGAGATGTTGCTAGAGAATACATGGGTAGATAAAGAGAATATTGCAATACAAGGGCAAAGCTGGGGAGGTTACCAAGTAGCATATATGATTACCCAACCAGAGGTGTTTAAATGGAAAGCAGCTGTTGCAGGTGCTCCTGTAGCAAATATGACCAGTGCATACAATGGGTTAAGATTAGGTTCAGGAAAAATTCGCCAAGCTATGTATGAATCTACTCAGAGCCGCATTGGCAAAACTCTATGGGATGGGTTGGATTTATATATAGAAAATTCTCCTATCTTCTTTGCAGATAAAATAGAAACTCCACTACTTATAATGCATAATGACAGAGACGAGGCAGTTCCATGGTATCAAGGTATAGAGTTTTTTGCCGCTCTCAATCGCCTAAGGAAGCCAGTTTGGATGCTTCAATACAACCGAGAGGCTCATAACCTAGAAGAGAGGGTAAATGCCATAGATTTTAGTATTAGAGTAGAGCAATTTTTCAACCATTATCTAAAAGGCGCACCAATGCCAGTATGGATGAAGGAGGGGATTCCTGCTACACTTAAAGGCATAGAAATGGGCTACGAACTAACCCAAGAATAAACCATTAATAATTACTGATTTATAAAAAACTCTCTCAAAGCTTTTAAAAGCTTTGAGAGAGTTTTTTTGTTTAAATAGTTTTTAGGCGAAGGATGCTTTGGTATATCTCTGCTTTAAGCTCTTTTGGAATCCCTTTCTCTCTATACACGCGATGAAGCTTTTGCATAATAAGGTCTTTTTTGATGCTCCATCGGAACCAGCCAAAAGCTTCGGCAAGAACAACTCTCACATTAGTGTCATTGGAACTATCTGCCAATACCTCAAGTAGTTCACCTACTTGTTGGTGATTATTGTAATTCCGAAGGTTTCTAATTGCCGAGATTCTATCGCCTACAGGTGCATCTTTATCTTTTATCACATTTAGACGAGTTTGATTCCTCGTAAACTGTCTTAGGTAATAAGAGATTAATTTGTGGGCCACTGTATCTTTATACAATAAGTTAGAATTTTTTATCTGTTTTAAGATTTGTGATTTCACAATCTCAAAATCAAACATGTCTAACGAGTTCTGCGCAGCAAATTGTACCCTCTGGCTCTCATTTGAAAAAATAATTTCATGCACAAGCGGAGCCACAAGAGAAGAGTCTCCACAATAGCCAGCATAACGGGCTGCATTCCTTCTAATCAACTCATAGGGATCTTGTAGCGCAACTTTAAGAGCTTGTGGCAAATTCTTGCCCCTTAGATCTATAAGAGATTGCAATGCTTGCATACGCACTATATAATAAGAACTTTCTTGAAGATATTTCAATAATAAATTATCGAATCCTTTAGGCGGATTTTTAGAAAGCTGTTTTAATGCAATCGCCCTATAGACAGGCTCTTCACTCTTAAGATAGGATTTCCACAATTTATTATTCTTTAAATTTAGAGCCAAGTTTTTATTTAAAGCAAAAGCTTCGAAACTACGGCTTTTTGCTACAGAGCCAGCAGTGAGAGAGTAAGTAGGGTCTCCAATTAAGTGTGACTCAAGAGTTTGAACTTCCTTTTGCCAAAAACCCACTCTTGCACCTTGTGCAAGCATCCCAATTAGCTCCATAGACCATTTATCTTGAAGAACATTTACCGTATTTGCTTGTGTTACAATTGTATTGCCCTCTCCAAAAATATGGTATCCCGCAACATAGCCAGATTTATGAAATGAGCCATTATAACAAGCATCCAAAATAGTTATTTTAGACTGAGGCTTAAGATTCCTAAGATCCGAAAGAACTATATTGGTATTAGCAGAAAAAGCAGAGTCACTTTTCCTGGTTCTATCCAATATTTTTTTATCGAAAAAACTCTCTAAAAGTCCGAAATCATTGATCATCTCCTCTTTGAAAGAGGCTTTTTTTTGCTTGGAATAACGTCTGTAACTATTTCTTACCCTAATAGAAAATGCCTCTAAAGGGCCAATTACACCCAGGTAAGAGCCATCATTATTGAGAGACCCCCGCACACCAGCAGCAACTCCCAATCTATTGGGGGCAGAGTAATCTCCATTTATATATTGAGTGTCAAAAGCACCATGTTCATGAAAAACAAAAAGATCTGTCCCCTCCTTTTGCATTCTCTCATAAAGCTTAAATTTCATGAAAGGGTCCTGGCGAAAATTGTAAAATGCATTCCTTCTAGAAGTGGTAAAAGCCTCGGGGAACTGCTCCTTTATAGCAAATTGCTGATTCTGCCAAACAGTTAAGCAATCGAAATTGTAGCCATGGCCATTAAAAAACTTAACATTATCGGCATAGTTAATTTCCCTATGAGCATCAACAACCTTCAATAAATATCTTTTAAGCAAAAAATATGAATCTACCCCTAAATCGGGAGAGGTCATATCAGGAGGTGGCAGCATTCGAGCCGAGTAAAAATCACTCTGGATTACCTGCGGAGAACTCTCTTTTAACTTATAATAGAAATGCCGAGGGTTATTTTTATCTACTTCAATAAATTCAAACTCAAGATCTAGATCGTCATAAAAACGATCGCTAGTTACAGAAGACTCCTCTATAGAAAAAATCTCTTCATTCATCTTAAATGCAGTAGTGGCATGCTGAAAATTTCTCACCCTAACAATAGGAATATCTCCAATAAAAACAGCACCCTCTATAACCGGTTTTCTCTTATATAACTTAACAATATCTTTTTTAAGAGCATCGGGAGTTTTCCACTCGCCAGCAAGAACAGTTACACCTAGACCTTCCTCTTCAAGAACCTCTTTATACTCAAGAACCTCTGTTTTCACAGCTTCGAAACTAGCACGGTCTATCACAACTAAAAACCTTGTATCAAACTTCCCCCCAGGAGAGAGAATAAGACTCTTTGCATAAGATTCAACAAAAGAACCTGCAAAAAATAAAATCAATACTAAAACATTAAAAAATCTTTTCATTGTTCTCCCATGTTATCTCATATAAACTTGAATCCGCGCAACAGTTTTAAGAAGCTCATTTCTTAGATTATCATCAATGTTATCTAAAGCAGCCAACTCTTTGCAAACCTCAACTATAGATTCCCTTTCGTAAGATAGTGTAAACCACCCCAAAGCCTCAGCTAGGGCAACTCTTAAAGAGAGCTCTTCACTACTATCTTGTAAAACATCTAGGTAATCCATAACATGAAAGTGATAGTTATAATTACGAAGCATACTCACAGCCCTTAATTTTGCTTTCAAAGATTTCTCTTTATCTGTAATGTCATTTGCCATTTCTGCTATCCGTTTGGGCGAATCTAGCTTAGCTATAAACTCACTCCAAACCTTCTCTTTATTGGTGTAAGAGCTATTTGCATCTAACTGCTTTTTAACCTCGGCCTCTAACTTATCCAGATCTATTAAATTGAAACTAAAAGTAGCATTAAAAAAGACTCTTTCATCTAAATAGTCGTTAAGATAGATAGAAGCAATATATGGGATAAACTCGTCTGAACCTATACGCCCCATAGAAAAAACAGATTTACGTCTTATAAATTCGAAGGAATCGAATGCCGAGTTTTCTATTAAATCGCCAAAATAATCGCCTTTATAAAATTGCAGCAGATGATATACCTGCAAGCGAACTGTATAGTAGGGACTACTATAATAAGTGTTAACCAAAAGATCGGGCATATCTTTGTAATTTAGATCGAATAATTTATGCAGGGCTAAACCTTTGAGAGCTGGCAACTCCTCTTTTTCAAAAAGAGTTAGCCAATAAGAGACCTCTTGTGATTTAAGGTCTATATTTGGCCTGCTCTCTCCTTTGAAACTAAAGGTTGGGTCTCCAATTATATGAGACTCCAAAATATTTATCTGTTGAGCCCACTCTCCTACACTAAAACCCAATGCCAACATACCCATTAAGTCACTAGAGCTCTTATCCTGTGATATATTCACGCTATTTGCGAATGAGACTAAAGTCTTGCCCCCTCCAAAAATATATTCACCAGCAATAAATTGATCTTCTCTAAAATCTCCATTATAACAGGCATCAAAAATTACAACTCTTGCGTTTGGTTTTATAATAGGAACATCTTCTAAGATTATTCCAGTACGCAGGTCTTGTAACGAATCCTCTTTAAGTTGTTCGGCACTGAATGCACCTATAAACCAAGAAGAATCAATGTTGTAATATCTCATCCACTCCTGCTTTGCCAACTCTCTTTTTTGAGGATCATTAATTTTTCTTAACGAATTACGAAAAAGAGTACGAGTAGCTTTACTCTGCTCTTTAGGACCTTTGCTAAAAGGAGTTGCAGTAAGATATTGCCTATCGGGCATTCCATGCTCATGAAACAGCATTAAGTCCATCTCTTCTCTGCGAAGCTCGTCTATTACAACATCTTTCATATAAGGGTACATGTTATATATCAAAAACTTAACAGAGGTCCCTTTTATAAAAGCATTGGGGAACTGTTCTCTAAAAACATATCCCTCTTCTTTCCAAGCAGTTAAACTATTAGAAAATGATCCCTCTCCGGTATATGAGGTAATCACATCCAATTTATTGTTTGTAGCTCTCTCGGCAAAAAGTTTTTCAAAATAACTACGAATTTGTGCATACCCCTCCTCTCCAGATCGAGTAGGTTTTATTCTACCAGTATAGATATCACAGCTGATTTCTTGAGGTGAATCTGCCCGTAAAGAGTAGTAATGAAATAGTGAGTTATCTGGTTCTGGACCTAAATAGTCAAATTTCAAATTGAAACAATCATAAAATCTATCAGAAGGAACCGAAGAGCTTATATAAGGATTAAGCTCCTGATCCATCTTAAAGGCAGAAGTAAGATGCTGTGCATTCCTAATCATAGGAATTGGGATATCTCCTATAAACACTGCACCTTCTAACCCACCAGAGAGATACATTTTATACAAGAGATCCCTAATCTCTACTGGATTGCTCCATTCCCTTGCTACCACAACAGCAGAAAGTCCTTCACTCTCTAACAGAGATCTATAATTCTCTATTTGAGCCTTACAGGCTGCATATGTCTCTTGATCTACAATAATAGCAAACTCTCTTTGGACACCAAAAGAGAGTGTCCAAAGAGAGAGTGCAATTAAAGATAAAATTAGTCGTTTTTTAAACATCTTTTATATTTGTAAAGTTAATTCTATAATAGTAAATCTACTAGACAAATTAAAATGCTAAGTCTGTTGGACTAATTAGAGTGTTAAGTCTATTAGACTAAGTTAAAACGTTAAACCTATTCCAAAGGTAGTTTGGATACGATCGCCTTCTCCTTGGGTAGGTTTGTAGTAGTCCAGCACAATTTTTATAAATGCTCCAGTTTTGTTGTCTCGGCTTACATTAGCAAAATAACTTACTTGTGCACCAATTTTATAATAGCTCTGCTTCATATACTCAAAGTCTGGAGTCATAAAATCTGTAATAATAATAGAAGAAGGGTCTACACCACCGTAATTGTAAAGCCCATCCATATTATTCTTATAAATAAAATCTGCTCCTGCAATAAACCTATTAGCTAGCTTGAGAGGCACATTTACTTTTGCATTCACTCCCAAATAGAGGTTTTCTACTTTTCTTTGAGATCTAGGCATTAAGTAGATATCGTCGTTTAGTCTATAATTTGCGAACAAACCTGCCTTCCATTTATACTCACTAGTTACTCCTCTGTAAAAATCGTACCGGGCAACTATATCGTCTTGATCATAAGTAGACCGAATACTGCTGTACATATCTACCCAACGCTGCACTTCGTATGTCTGGTCTAAAACCTGAACATACTCAATACCTTTAATCTTATTGGAGATAAAAGAGATCTCTAAACGATTTAAATTTTCACCCTCTTTAATAACTGTAAGATTTGCATTGATATTCTCTTCTTTAACAGACCCCTCTTTTTTAGGCTTGGTAACAGCACTAACTACATCTTCTACCCTATAGGTATAGCCTCCGTTAAATAAAAATTTAATATCAGAGACCCCATAGCCATATTGCAATTCGCCTCCAACTTTATTGCCGTTAGAAATAAAACTAGAAAGACCTTGAGACCCTCCAATTACAGAAGTATAGTGATTACCCAATCCGTTCATAACATATACATCTTGATTTAACTGAGCATCGCTGTTGGTGTGTCTGCGAGTTTCGTCCACAAGGTTTTCATACTCAAAATTTAATCCTACTTTATGCTCACCAAACATTGCTAAGACTCCAGGCTTAACATTAATAGTGTAATAGTACACCTCCGAGCGAGGGTCCACCTGTTTTGCACCTGTTTGAGCAATATACTGTGCCTCTATACCTAAGATAAACTTCTCCCACAATGGCCTAGAAGCAACTTTCATTTGCAAATTATACTCCTGTTTTTTCCAGTCACTTAGGTTAGGATCTACGGGATAATAGGGCACTCCCCTATGTGGATTTAGCATAGCAGTGTTAAAGAGAGTTTTTTTCTGAGTAACATTATTGTAAGAAAATTTGCCCCAGGCATATGCTTGTCCTAATTGTTGACCACCCTCGGAAGAGACCCCTAGAGTAGATTCATTCTTGCCATCTTGCTTTAATTTAAAATCTCCATTTTTGATATTATAATTTGCCTCTAGAGTTCCAAAGGTTCGCATATTGTCTAAAATCATTCCAGCACTATTACCACTGTTAAACCAAAGGGACCTTGCTTTTAGAAGTTCTATCGAAATAGGATTGTCCTGTTCCACTTTACTCTGGGCTGTCGCAACCTGTACGATAAAGAGAGTCAACACTAACACTCCTGCCCCAACTATATATTTAACTTTTTTCATTTTCATAGTTTTGATCGTGTTAAAGATTATTTCCATGTATTCCAAGATGGGGCTTTTGCACCATATCTCCTTATTACTGGAGGATCCATAGCCTCAAAATCCTCTGTACTATTATTAGTATCATAAAGAATAACTCTTCCATCTTCTTTAGTCTCTCTAACCTTGCGAGCTACACTTTTTGCAACGTAGGTGCCTCCCACTGTGGCAGCACCAGCATCAAGAATAGCTGGCAACCTTTTCAACTGAATTTTATTTTCGTCATCTATATTTTCAATTGCATCAACTACATTAATAATAGGTATTCTAATACACTGAGTAGAAGAACCAATAGGTTGTACAGTTTTTGAAGGATCTATAGGTTCAGTAGGAAAATAGATCGCAAAAACTCCTCCGAAAACTGTTGTAAGCCACTGGTTTGAAGGCTTTGGCCAAAAAGCCATAGTCATATTTATTGCAGGGTTGTCCTGAACAAAAGAAGATGTCTTTACAAATGTTTCAAACTCTGCAGTTATCAAATTCACAGGAGAGTTTGGATTTAAGTTCTCTTTATTGTGGTCGTCTGCCATTTGAGCTATTATAATAGACTCTCCAGGGTTCAATGGGTAGTCCATATCGTCTGGTACTTGCCATATTTGGAGAGCATATACAAAATCATCGGCATCGGGTTCGCTCCAAACAGGGAGGTTAGCAGTAGCTTTTTGTGGATGAAGTAATGCAAGAGCAAGTCCTCTAACATTTTGTACAACCTCACTATTGTTATAGATCTCATAAAACTGATCTCTAAAGTAGGAGCTGTTTTTTGGGGTTCTAGAACCACAGTAATAGACCTCTTTAAAGACCAGAGCTCCAGATTTAGATGCTCCTACTTCTACATTTATCTGCTTATTATTGGTTACAATATCGGTATTTACCACATTACCACTATAGTTATAGGTAAAACCACCTTGGTTCTTTTCTGAAGTTATTGTAATTGTATAAACTCCTGGAATAACATCACTCATTATGACAGTTCCATCTGGTGCCATAGTTGTAGTTAGCTCATACCTTTCGGCATAATTTACCATTTTAACAGTGAGTTGGTCTGGTGTAGGTGCCAATCCCAAGTTAAGAGTAACACTTATTTTTGCACTCAGAGACTCCATTTCGCCTATTTTAGAAATGTCTTTAAATTGCTCACAAGAAGTTGCAATAAACATTACCAAAACAGATATATATAATATTTTAATACTATTTTTCATGTTCGTCTAATTTTATTTAATTCGTAATGAGAGTTCAAAACCAAAATACATAGGTATGTTTAATCGGGAAAAAGAGCCCGGAGATCGCTTACTCTCATATAAAGGTCTATTATTAATAAGGTTATTCGCATAAAAAGAGGCCTTAATATTCTCTCCTATCTCTTTGGTGAGATGAAAATTAATCAAAAGAACAGGAAAATAAGATTGCGCAATGTGCCGTGTAGGGCTCTTTGGTTCAAACATGTAGGCAAATTCAGGATCATTTTTTTTTGCTGGGTCAAATGGTTTTACCATTCCATCTTTATGTGAAATATAAGAGACAAACATAGTATCATTACCATAGTTATCCCAGAATTTATTAAGCCAGTTTACTTGTGCTGTTGCGGTAAAGACAAAACCGATTGAAGGTATATTATGAGTAACTCTAAGAGATGTAGAAAATCTCTCTCTCTCTTGTTTTTGTACTGACTTTTCATAAATACCAATATTTTTTTCTAATGAGTTAAGATTAGATCTTGAGCTAAATGTGTTATCGCCGTTCCAATCTGTAGATCTCATATAGGCACCATTTAAAACAAATGATGTGCGAATAGCATCAAAACGCCCAAAGTCAAAATCAAACTCCACCCCTCTATTGTTCGCTCTCACACTGTTTTTAGGAGATGAGTAAGGGGCAAAAATATTGCTAGTATCCATTGGTTGTAAAGTAGGAATTGTACCAGGATTGTTAACAGCCTCTTCATAACGTACATATTGTATCAAACGATAACCATCTACAGATCTACCCATAGTATAACCGTTTTTAAGATTTTCGTTATATGCTGTTATAGAAAACCTCATCTTCTTTATTCTCAAGTCTAGGCCAATTTCTGACTTCTCATTGGTAGCAATTTTAAGATCCTTATTGCCTGTGTCAAACACTCTAGTAGATGCCAAAAAGAGTTGCTCCTCTTTTGGAATAGCTGAGCTATTTAATGTGTTAAAATGGACAAAATCGAAATAGGCATTTTCTGGATAGAGGTATAGAGTTGTTGGAGCTTTAGATGTAACTCCAAATCCACCTCTTATCCATAACTTAGAAGGTAAAATATCAAACGAGAAATTTGTTCTTGGTGTTAAAACGCTTTTGCCATTTATATTATCGTATCTGGCACCAACCTGAGCGATAAATTCGCGCTCTCCCAAACCCAATGTAAAATTTTCCTCAGCATACAATGCTATCTGGTTTACAAATGGAATAGAGGAGTATTTTCTAGGTCTTGGAGAGGAGTTTTCTGCACTGGTACTTCTACTTGGAGGATTTTCTAAATCATAAACCTTACCATCTCCAAGGTTGCCATCGGTTTTGAAATCGGCTCCTACCACTATCCTGTTAGAAACATTTCCTGTTCTTTTAGAGAATGTCGCATTTATTTTTGCAAAGACGTTTACCTCTTTTCCATAAATATCGTATCTACTAAAATATTCGTATGGTAAAAAAGTGGCATATAAGCTATTTTCTTCACCTTTTATATTTGTAAGTTCCTTGCCATTAATATCATAAACCTTTTGACCACGTTTATTACTAAGAACGGCTCCATCTCTATCTGCCATAGAGTATGCAGCAAATGCATTTCCTAGAAGATGTTGATTAAATGAGTGCTTGTCTCTGTAACTACCTGCTACTGTATATTTAATATTATTTAACCACCCTCTGTTTATACTCCAAATACCATTGCTATTTAACCTAATTCCAATATCTCTTGCACCAGTTTCGAGTTGCATCCTTTGGTCATCTGGATTTTGTTCACGGGTATCTTTTCCAAAAGAGAAGTCTAATGAAGTATTTGTAGAAACTTTACCAAAAACATTTGAGTATAAAGCTTTGGCTGTGGCTCTTTGATAGTAGGCATAAGACTCTGTTACATTTGTCACACTATAGGCGTAGTCTCCACTTATGTTAATACTGCCTCTCTTCTTACCTAAGTTTAAGCCTTTACTTACAGACGTTTGATAGATATGTGGGTCTGTCTTAAATCTTATTGTTAGAGGTTCTTTACCTGCCTTAGATTTAATAATTACAGCACCCGAAGTAAGGTCTCCATATTCAACAGAAGGAATACCTCTTATCACCTCTATGGACTCAATATTATCTGTAGAGATGCTCCTAATATCTAACCCGGCATTGGGAGATGAACCTCCACCTACAGAGCCACCGCTACCGCTTATAGCAGGTGAAAGTGTTTGTAAGTTAGCATTATTTGAGAGAGGAGAACCATCAATTACAATAGATGTACCCATACTATTCATATTTGCTCCATCTGTAGTTATACCTATTCCCGCATTAGTAGGATTAGCTCCAAGGCTTCTAATAGTAAATGTTTGAGAACTAGACAGGCCTCCTTGATATGATGTTACTCCACCCGGGAGCAGCTGCATTATATCAGACAACGAGCTAGTTTGGAGGTGATCCATAGCTTGTCTAGAAATGTTAGAAGCGGTTGCTTTACCCGCTTTACTCTCTTGAGCAACTACCAACACTTCATTTAAACGAAATGTGCTTTTCTGCATCTTAAAAGTAAGAGTTGTAACACTGCCAGGAGCTAAAGTGATTGTAGTATCAATCGTTTCCATTCCTAGAAAGTCTATCTTAATATCAACTTTTCCTGGAGAGAGCCTCTCGAAAGAAAATTCTCCTTTTGTGTTAGTAACAGTCATTGAACCTTGGGGAAGAGCCTGCACAGT
>Ga0172377_10006546_pt1 | contig 11995 bp, 11 predicted proteins | sample Pumphouse3metaG_FD_119749 | JGI IMG/M metagenome (GOLD analysis project Ga0172377, IMG submission 119749) | Leachate microbial communities from a municipal landfill in Southern Ontario, Canada - Pumphouse #3 metaG | ecosystem: Engineered > Solid waste > Landfill > Unclassified | place: Canada... | reverse complement strand
TTTCCCCAATTCGTCTCGTTAAAGATGATGGAGAACAGCTTGTGATAGAAACACACAAGGCTCTTCAGATGGCTAAAGAAGCCGAACTAGACCTGGTGGAAGTATCTCCGAATGCAAAACCGCCTGTTTGTCGCATTATGAACTATGGCAAATTTCGTTTTGAACAAATGAAAAGAGCCAAGGCTGCAAAAGCCAAACAACATATTGTAAAAGTGAAAGAAATTAAACTGCATCCAAAAACAGCTCTTAATGACTATCAGTATCGCATGGAGCAAGCAAAAGACTTCCTAAAAAGCGGAATGAAAGTACGTTTAGTGATGCAATTCCGTGGGCGTGAAATGGCGCACATGGATTACGGTCGCAGACTCATGGATCAAGCTAGAATAGACTTGGCCGAAAGTGGCGACTTGGAAATGGATGCGCGGGTAGAAGGCAATACAATGGCTTCTATCTACACTCCAAAACGCGGGGTAACACCCGCAAAGCCCGTAACCGAGCCCATGGCAGCAGGTGAGGCTTAACATACAACCTACGAGGTACAAATGCCTAAAATGAAAACACACAGCGGTGCAAAGAAGCGCTTTCGCGTGACTGGTTCAGGCCATGTCAAGTTTAAGCATGCTGGCATGCGCCATATTTTAACGAAAAAGAGCACAAAGCGTAAACGTAATCTACGTCAAGCTGGTGCAATCAAAAAATGTGATATCTACCATGTCAAGCGTTTGCTTGTATTGGCTTAATCAAGGAGAGTTAAAATATGCCACGCTCAAAGTCCAGAGTTCCTTCCCGTGAACGTCGTAAAAAAATACTTAAGGCTGCAAAAGGTTTCTACGGTCGTCGTAAGTCCAATATTCGTATTGCGATTGATGCTGTAGCCCATGCTGGCCAATATGCCTATGCTCACCGTCGTGACAAGAAAGGTGATTTCCGCACATTGTGGATTACTCGCTTGAATGCCGCTGTTCGTGAACATGGCGTTAGTTATAGCCAATTCATTTTCTTACTAGGTAAGGCTAATGTCAAAATGAACCGAAAGGTTTTAGCTGACATGGCTGTTGCTGACCCAGCAGCTTTTGCTGAGGTTGTTAAGTTAGTGAAGTCTGTGGCTTAATCTTTTTAGATTAAGAAAAAGGCTCTTCGTTAGAAGAGCCTTTTTTTATAATAAATGAGAAAAAGAATATTTATGGTTTCTATTCATTTTCTAAAACATTTAACTCAATGATTGCCTTAAACATTTTGGATTTAGTAACATCAAAAAAAGAGTCCCTAATTGTATTTAATTAAAGACTCTTTTCTTAAATCTTAATTTTAAAACTTAAAGCTTTTTCCTGCAGTAAGAATCATAGAGTTATGAATTATTACGCCTCCGTGCCAGCCACTTGGGTGAAAGTAACCTAAGCTGACAGAAAGAATATTATCGTAGCTATCAGCATATAATTGGTATGAGCCTTCAAAATTGATTGTGCCATATTTACCTTTTGACCCAAGTCTTGAACCAAGCCACACGCGAATCTCAGGATATACGTCGTAAGAATAATTACCATTAACATAGTTAGTCTCTTTAAGTTTTTTTCTTAGATCTTCATATTGTAAAAAATCTTGATAAAAATGAAGGCCTGCACTTGCTCCAATGGTGAGGAAAAATGGCATTAATTCAACGCCAACTCTAATGCGTTCTTGAATGGAAGCCGTTGAATAGGATTTCTCTTCTTCTGTAAGAGAACGGAAATTTTCATTACAATCAGAATCATCACAAGTAAGTTTTAATTTCCCATACGAACCAAATACAGTTCCGTTAAAGAATAGTGGAGAAAAAAGATTTCCTAAACGATAAGTGACATCAAGATGACCTCCGATAGAAGAATATTCTTTGATGTTTATTCCAGTAGTTAAAATAGAACCGTTTAAGTTTGCACTAAGAACCATTTCGCTGGAATCCGTTTTTTCAGTTCTAGGTTCGTGCATTACAGGAATTGGATTGCTTCCTAAAGCATGCAGTGTCACTGTGTCGCAACCACTTAAAAAAATAGAAATTGTGATTAATAAAAAACATGGAAATAAATATCTAAATGATTTCATCATTACTCTCCTTAATAAACTTTATGATGCGAATAATATAAATTATATTATAGCTATATACACATATATTTTGTGTATAAATTAATTTTATTTGTTTGATCCTCATATAAAACTTTCAAGTTTTTTACCTTAAAAGTCTTGCTCCGCTTTTTTAAATATCGATATAAAAAATAATATAATCTTGTATAGCTCTTCAATTGTGTAGGCTTTTATATTAAATAAGGTGTATAATAAATTAATAACAACGAAATCATATTTTGAAATCGTTGTTACAGATACTATAGATTTATTCTGTTTAACGTTCTAGTGAAATACTATGAATAATACATTCCTCATTAGCTCTTGAAGATTGTAATACCAGTTTACTACCTATTAGAATATCAGACGTATTTAATTCAGTAGGAATTAAGTCTTCTATGGAGAACACCTTGTTCATGAATAACCCATTTAAGGTTCCATTTTTTAAGAAGGATCTAGACTTTGTAGGATTATCAATGTACAAGAAAGAATTTAAGCAAGTATTTGGTGAGTAAGAGACGCGAATTTTAGTATATGGATTGAATGAATAGGACTTTTTAAAAGACCATTGAACTCCATCATAGGCTTTTTCAAAATAAAAGCGAGCGCCCTCTCTGGTAGAATTCTTATAATTTAAATCATGAGGAGCGTTCGTATTCCATGGAGTATAGAAAGTATAGTTTCCAGGATAAATATTAGAAAAAGGAATAGGCGATGGTTGAGGTGAATCAGAAACAGTATTTTTAATAAATCGGATTTTAGAAATGGTGACATCTCCACCAGAAGAGTTTAGTACAAGTCTGATCCATCTGAATTTTTGAAGTGCGCCTGGTGAAGTTGGAAATTGCCATCGAATGGTGTGATATAATCCATCAGGAGAAATAGATTTTTCTTCTAGTTGAATTTGATGAGAGCCGTCTTTCACTTGGTTCAAGAGAATCTCTGCTTTGAGCCAATTAGACTTAGGATTATCCATTTTAAGAACAACTTCAAATAGCCCGCCTGCAGGCAGACTTTTCCCATAATCAAAAGAAGCGACTTTTTGCCACCGTGCAGGAACAAAAAAGGAAACATTCTCTGTCATTTCATTTTGTTCTGGAGCATAGTCATAACGAGCAAAATGAGGCGTTTCATGTTGAATGCGACCAGCATTCAATATGGCTTCAGGGATTTTACCTTGATCTAGGCAACTCGTTTTTGGATTAAATTGACCAATAAAATAAGGATTGTCGAAAGTATTATTTTCTTGGTTATAATCGATTTTTGCAAGTTCACACATTAATCGCCATAAATCAGTTTGAATACCTTGAATTACGTTTGTTTTTGGGGTTCCATCTAAATTATAAGGTGGCTCAATATGACGACCACTATAATTTTCTTTATAACGAGGGTGTGTTTTATCTACTGCGTAGAAAGCCTTTGCTGTAGACGAATTCCCAGGAGACTCGAAGGATAAACCACTTTCTGTTTGAGAATGAGCGCATTTCACTGTAGTGGAAATTTTCCCATCACATAGTAAATCAAGAGAGCTCGTGGTAGGAATAAAACTCGTACTTTTAGTGTTTAATTCATGAGCATCCCACTTTCCATAAAAATTGAGAGAAAAAAAAGTTTTCTCGAAATAATTAGGAATCTCTTGTAAATAGGCGCTTTCAAAAGCGTTATATAGAGTTTCTATAAATGGGTACGTGCTCCCTTGAACTAGGTCCCAAGTGGTATTACCTTTCAGTGTCCATTTATTATCAGTATCCATATATTCGTAAATTCTATTTTCTGCAAAAACTTGGCTATTGTCAGAAGTAAAATTAGATAGGCTAGTCGCACGACCCCAAACTTTTGATCCTTTTTCAGCATAGCGATTTAATTGATAATATGCTTTATTAGGACGTTTATTTGGGACGCCTTTCAGTTGCCCCTGACTTATTAAAATAGATGGGAATCCTTTATAATTAGCGGCTTTTCGATATTCATTAAATAAAAAGCGTTTTTGATCCAAATTAGGTGCAAAATCATTGGCACTTTTAGAAGTTGTTTTCTTAGTATTATAAATCAATAATTGTTGTGCTCCTGGGCCAGAAACTAAATCTAAAAAATCTTCAGCGGCGCCTTGTTTTGCTCCTCTAGCCCAAAAATCAATAGCTGCTAGAACACCTCTTGGCATTACAGCTCCTTGATGAGGGGAGTCTAGCGAAGAAAACATTTTTATTTTAGGAAAATGAGAAGGTTTTTGTGAATCATATAAGTATGCTGCATAACGACCAATGACTCCACCTTGACTAATTCCTAAAAGAATAAAAGAATCATCCTTCATTTGTGGCCATAAATAGACTTTGTTATCGGATAAATAATAAAGCATTTTTTTTAATGAATTTGCATTTGCTTGCAGCGTTTTTTCTACAGTTCTTGGAAATTGAACAAGTATGGGTGTATAACCAAAAGCTTTTAGAACCTGAGGAAAACCATATGCATTTGCGTCTTGTTCAAAATCTTCCAGAGAACGTTTCTCCTCTGTACTTAAATGAATCCCATCAATAATCAAAAAAGGCTTTTCTATATAGAATGTCGAAGAGGCCTTCTCATTTTTAGGAGGATCAATGAATCGAATTCGAATTTGTTCTGCAACAAACGGGGAAAGAATTTTCTGTTTCCCATTTGCTGTGAAACATTTATTATGAAAAGAAAAGTCGAATTTTGCTTTTTGCTTGCTGCAAAATCCATCTTTTTTTAAGTCATAGAAGGATAAATCAAAAGAAGAGGCTAAAATAGGGCAAGCACAAATCAAGAGAGTGAAAAGAGGTAATAGTCTAAATAAAAACATTAGCGAACCTCCAAAAGAAGGGTGGTTTCAATGATATCACTACCATGATAAAGTTTTACAGGGATAGAGTGAAGACCAAGAGAATCAAAAGAATGGGTAATTCTAGAGCGAATCTTCAAAGAGACCCATTGATTATGAAGAAAGAGTTCTATCTCTGGCATTGTTTTTTGATTTGTTGTAATAAAGTAGGGGTCAAGAATGAATTCTACTTTTGAACCATAAATGAAAGAAGAACTAAAGCCTGAAACCATTATTTTTGAGGATTCCAAATGTTTTTGAATGCAAATGGAATCACTATTTTTTTGATTACAGAGATAATAATCATAATTAAAGAGACCCACTAAAATTGGAATGACTTGATAGTTATAAGAAGCAGAAAAGTTATTTGCTTCTCTAAATAAAACTTTAGGGTTTGCAAATAGACTATCGTTTAATCGATTTTTATTGATATAGTATAAGCATTCATTCCAGCTTTTCCATGATTGTTTTGGGCTAGAAGGTTTTTCTAAAACTTTTGCTTGTAAAATATGATGCTCATTTTCAGTCATCACAATTTGATTTTCCGAAAGACTTCTTAAAACTATTTGAGCTGAATCCGAATGCTTTTTTAAGGCATAACTGATGGGCATTGCTCCAGTGTCTAATGGCGTTCTGGCGGCTTTCTCTGCAATAGTTTCGCTAAAAACAAATAATGTATCAGAACTTTTCAAAACAGTATTTGTGATGGGAGTTGTTGAAGTACAAGAAAAAGAAATATCATCTAAAAAAAGAGTGGTGTATTGATTCGCAGGTATTTGAATCAATTCAATAGAAACTCCTTTTACTATTAAAGATGATTTTGAAAGTAACGAGCTTATAGGGATCTCTAGTTTATGTGTTTGATTGGCATTGATTGAGGTCGTGTATGCTAAGCCATTATTTTCAGCTTGTTCAAGAGCTATTTTTATTTGGACTTTTTGAGTCGCCCGAACTTTTAACTCTAGAAATCCACTTGAAACATAAAATGGCATTTGAGGAAAAGAGATAACCGCTTTCCAATTTTTAGTTTGATTATGTTGGCCTGAAAAGCGAATATAAGGTGGTTCCATTTCTCCTAATTTACCCCAGTTCGCTTGCCATTCAGGATTTTCTGGGAACGAAGAATTCGTTAGAAAACCTGGAGAAGGATTATTTGAAGAGTAAAGAGAAATGGATTTGCATTCAGCCGAATGGATACTTGATGCTAACACAATGCAAGTAAACCATACACAAATAAATACTCTATTAAGCATAGAGTCTCCTTAAGGTGTATTAAGGTAGCTCATTACAATTCAAGAAAATATTGTGGCTATACTAACTCGGAAAATAACAAGGAATCAACTCGACAAGCTTGTTATGAGTTTTATTTTCTCGATACGTTTAGTCAACAACTCTTTTCAAAAAAAGAATTATTAGAGCTCCCTGTAGTGAATATAGCGAAGAGGCCAAAGCCGATATAGAATAGAACGTCCGATTGGACGGAGTGCCAAAATAGAAAATTAATTTGTAAAGAAAAGAAAAATAATATTTACTTTATAATTTTATGAAATCATCTTATCAGATTTTGTTGTTTACTTCAAATTTATTGGCTGCCGCTTTATCGGAAAACTTACGTATCTCAATTGTTTATCTACTTTTAAATCTCAAAAATACTTTATATGAATTCTCTTCTTGCGTTGCTTTATAAGAATATTCGTTCAAGTAAAAAGAATCCATTCTTTTTATAAAAGTATTCAAGCCAATTCCACCTTGTGTATTTTTATGTTTTGTAGATGGACAACAAGAATTTTCAGATATAAAAGTAATAAAACCATTTTTTTCTTGAATTTGAACATGGATGTAATTTTTTAATGAAGGGCAAAAACTATGCTTGATCGCATTTTCAACAAGAGGCATAAAAATAAGTGGTGTGATTTTTGCTTCTTTATTTTCAATAGTTGTAGTAAGTTCAAAATCAAAATCTTCAGGTAATCGTAATCTTTCTAGATCGGTGTATTTTTTAATAATTTCAAGCTCTTTTTCTAGAAGGATGTAATCTGTTTTAGTTTCATAAAGAATAGTACGAAGTAATTTAGAAAGTTGAACAATGGCTTTTTTTGCATGAGAAGAGTTCGTATCAATAAGAGCTGTGATGTTATTAAGAGTATTAAATAAAAAATGAGGGCTAAGTTGTGTTTTTAGAAAAGACAGTTCTGTTTGTAAAGCCATTTTTTCACGATATCTAAACCATTGAGCATGCTTTGTTTGTCGGAGACTAACGCTAAAAGCAATGTTAATTCCACAATTAATAAAAACTAGAACTAAAAACAAAACAAATACTTGAAAACGTTCTGTTCGACTATAAGCAAAAACTTCTTTTGAATCAAAAAAATGAGCAATAGCGCTTGTAATAGATATGGGACCAGGATTTGTTAATAAGAAAATCATAAGGTCTCTAAAAGACATCGCAATAAAGACAAGAAAAATATTGATGAATACGTAAAATTTTATTCGACCACGTATAAAGTAACGAGGGATTAAGAAAGCTTGATTTAGGAAAAAAATTAGTGCGGCAAAAATAAGAGGAATATAAATAGAAATAACGCTTGTCAGATTTTCAATTAAGGGCTTGTTTCTATAATCCATCATTAATAAAAGAGGAAAGGTGAATATAAAAATCCAAGCAAGAACAACAGGAAGAAAGTTCGGAATAGGTTTCTTGAATGACTTAAAATGTGTAAGTAAATGCTCGAAATCAGCATCGTATTGAAGAGCTCTTTTGCGATCTTTTTCAGAAAAAGAAAAACCTTGATAGTCGTTTTGATTCATATTAGACTCTTATTTCGCCTCTTTTTCATTAATTTAAGAACAAATTTGGTGCTAAATAGTGTTTTGTGACATTTTTTTGACGAAACTACGTAAATAAACGACAAAAATACGATTGAAGTATTGCGAAATGACTCATGAGTTCTGACACTTGGATGTTTCAAGTGAGTTAGATTTAATAAAGTCAAGTTAAGATCAACAATATCGTGAGGTTAACATGAGTCTTAAAAGCACAAAAGAATGGAATGACCGTGACATTTATTTTCAATATTTGAAAGATATCTCCAAATATCCTCTTTTGACTCGTGAACAAGAAACGATTTTATTAAGACGGGTATCTGAAGGAGATAAGCTAGCCTTAGATTTGTTAGTTAAGTCTAACTTGAAGTTTGTGGTCAATATTGCTAATCTCTATAAGGGCCAGGGACTTGAAGTGAATGAATTGATTAACGAAGGAAATATGGGGCTTATTGAAGCAGCGCGTCGTTTTGATCCTAATCAAAAAATCAAGTTTATTAGTTATGCTGTATGGTGGATTCGTCAAAATATTACTCGTGCTATTTCAGAAAAAGCAAGAATTGTTCGAATCAGTGCAGAAAAAGAATTAGTTCTTCGTCGTTTTAATCGCGTTGGAGTGAAAACTCGTCAAGTTTTAGGCGGTCAAGTGACTATTGATCCAGCAAGTTTAGAAGGATCTAGTCGTTATAATGCTGAAGAAATTGAAAAGATTTTAATGATGGGAAGTCGTACTTCTTCTTTGGATGCTCCTGTTGGTGAAGATGGCGAAATGACTTTAGGTGAGTGCATCGCTGTTGAAACGGATATGACGGAAGATTTCGCTATGGAAAAAAATCGTCGTAAAGTTTTTAAGAAGCTTCTTCAAGAAAACCTAACAGAACAGGAACATCAAATTATTGGTTTATATTATGGTCTTGACGTGGATGCTGATTTGAATCTAAAAGAAATCGGCTCTATGATGGGATTATCAAAAGAACGTGTTCGTCAAGTTAAGGAAACTGCTTTAGCAAAACTCAGAGCGAGTCGTGTAGAGCAGATCATTGGCGAAGCGGCTTAATTTCGATTTTATTTTTCTCTTTTTTCTCTCAATATCTAATAAATCCAGCTGAAAAGCTGGATTTTTTCCGTTTTTAAATTACTTTGATTTGTTGAAATTGTATCTTTATAAGATGAAATTTCAAACTCCATATACACGCTTTTTTTCAATAATCACAGTTTTCTTATTTTTCATGGCCACTCTTTCTTTTGGTGCCAATGACAAAAAGGAACCAGGTGATTTTTACGAAGAACTTTCTCGCTTAAATAAGGTTCTTTCAGAAATCAACAAAAAATATGTTGAAGAGGTCGATCCCGCAGAAATTTCTGAAGCTGCTCTTCAGGGAATCAAAAACATACTGGATCCTCATACAGTTGTTTTCGGACCAAAAGATTATGAAAATTTAAAAGTATCCATGGAAGGCGAGTTTGGTGGTGTTGGTATCACGATTAGTCTTCGAGACAACATACTTACGGTTGTTTCCCCTTTGGCTGGTACGCCTGCCTTCAATCTCGGTATTCGTGCGGGAGACCGTATTCGTAAAATTGAAGGGAAAGATACCAAAGGAATGACCTTGGATGAAGCTGTTAGTCAACTGCGAGGCAAGGTTGGTACTGATGTGACCATAGCAATTGAACGTGAAGGGGTTCCAGAATTAATGGACTTTACGATTACGCGCGCTAAGATTGTTGTTCATGCAGTGCCTTATAGCGGTATGTTAGATAAGTCCATCGGTTACATTAAGCTTGCGACTTTTTCTGATAAGACCACTTTTGAAGTGGAACGCGCCATTGAGAACTTGAAGAAACAAGGAATGAAAAAATTAATTTTGGACCTTCGTTTTAATCCTGGTGGCCTTTTAAATCAAGCTATTGAAATTGGAGAATTATTCCTTAAAAAAGGAAATGTCATTGTAAGTACTCGTGGACGAACTCAAAAGACAGAGAGCTTTGCTCGAAGAGATGGTATTCTTGGTCCTGAAGTGCCTTTGGTGATTTTAGTGAATCAAGGTTCTGCAAGTGCCTCTGAAATTGTTGCAGGAGCTATTCAAGACTGGGATCGAGGCCTTATTATTGGTAAAACGTCTTTTGGAAAGGGTTCAGTACAGACGATATTCCCATTGGATCGTGATGGAAATGCTCTAAAATTAACAACTGCTTTTTATTATTTGCCTTTTGGGCGTTGCATCAATAAGCCAGAAAATGGAATTAAGGGGCAGAGTCTTTTAGAAGAACAGGAAACGGAAATGTCAACAGATTCACTTGCAGCAAAGGATACTGTAAAAGTGGATACATTTACTACAAATAATGGCCGAAAAATGTTTGGTGCTGGTGGTATCTCTCCAGATATAGATATTGAGCTACCTCCGATGCCTTGGGTTGTTCAAGTGCAAGAACGTATGGCAATGTATTTTAAATTTGCTGTTAAAATTAGGCCTGCTTTAGATGCCTCTGGCACTAAGATAGATGCAAATTGGGTCGTTCCAGATTCTTTATTCTTACAGTTTAAAAAGTATTGTGAACAGGATACGAATTATACCAAAGTAAAAAGTAACGCCTTGGTTACGTTAGATATTCTAAAAGAAACAATCTTGAAAGAACAACAATATATGGGAGATTCCTCAAAATTAATTTCAGATAGTGTGCTTGCAAAGCGTTTTTCTGAATTAAATAAGGCTCTTGATTTACAGCGTTCTCTTCAGTTTGATCAGAATAAACAGTACATTAAAGATGGAATTAAAAGAGAGCTTTTAACCGCTATTGCGGGTGATTCTGTAAGCACTGCTTTTATGCTTAAGAGTGATGTTCAAGTGAAAGAAGCGATAAAGTATCTTTCAAATATGAAGCTCTATGAACAAGCCATTAAGCCTGTAAAAGCAAAATCGACCAAGAATAAGGCGAATGGTTCTAAGAAAAAATAAGTTATGACTTTTTTGTTAAACGTATTTGATGCTGCTGCAGAAAGTTTTGGACGCCATATACGTCGATTCTTTAGAACTGTATGGAATTATTTATTGTTTGTTTGGGAATTATTTAAAAATATTCCTGGTGCAATAACAAACTTTCATACAACAGCAGAACAAATGTATTTGACTGGAGTGACAAGTATTCCTGTTGTTTTTGCAGCATCTGTGGCGACAGGCGCAATCATGTCATGGCAGCTTGCGTATCAGTTTGCTGACATGATTCCAATGGTGTTTGTAGGTATGGCTGTTGGGAAATCAGTAATGGTAGAACTTTGCCCTATTTTAACTGCGATGGTTCTTGCTGGTAGGGTGGGTGCAGCCATGTGCTCAGAATTAGGAACAATGGCGGTAACAGAACAATTAGATGCCTATAAAGTACTAGGCTTGAGTCCATTTAAGTTTTTACTCGCACCTCGTTTAGTAGCTACTGTGATTATGCTTCCTGTACTAACAATCTTTAGTATTTTTGTTGGAATTTTAGGTGGTTTTGTAGTTGCTAATCTTTCAAAAGAAGTATCATGGCATGTCTTCTTTTATGGCGTCCGGATGTTTTATGAAAACTGGGATTTTGCCGTTGGTTTAATTAAGTCTGTTTTATACGGCTATTTCATTGCAAGCTATGCTTGTTTCTTTGGTTATACCACTCATAGTGGAGCTGAAGGTGTAGGAAAAAGTACAAAAGCCACTGTCGTTGCAGGGATGACAAGTATTTTGATAGGAAGCTTTATTCTTTCAAAACTTCTTTTGGTTTAGAAATGATGAAAAGACGGCGTATAAAGTGCTTTGCATCTAAGCCTACAGATATCTCGGTATTACTAGAAAGATGCTTACAAGGTCCTGTTTTAGGCTCTAAAGTGGGTTATTTTGAACTATCAAAACACTTTGATGAAATTGTCGGAGAACGCCTTGTTCCTTATGTTTCTCTAGTGAGTTTAGAAGACTCTATTTTAGTGCTAAAAGTAAGCAATGCTGTGTGGAAATCAGAGCTATTTTTGCAAAAAAAAGCTATTATTGCTAAGTGTAATCAGTTTTTGAATGCAGCTATTGTAAAGGAAATTCGCTTTACATAGTAATAGTTTTTTTTGACGTTGAGGAAATATGGCTGAAGAATATAGTGGATCGAGTATTACCGTTCTTGAAGGACTCGAAGCAGTACGCGTTAGGCCTGCAATGTACATCGGATCTACCGATGGACGCGGTTTACATCATTTGATCTGGGAAGTTGTAGACAACTCTG
>Ga0172377_10006543_pt1 | contig 11998 bp, 10 predicted proteins | sample Pumphouse3metaG_FD_119749 | JGI IMG/M metagenome (GOLD analysis project Ga0172377, IMG submission 119749) | Leachate microbial communities from a municipal landfill in Southern Ontario, Canada - Pumphouse #3 metaG | ecosystem: Engineered > Solid waste > Landfill > Unclassified | place: Canada... | reverse complement strand
GCGCAAAGGCGCTGGCCCATATCCTCACCAACATGGGGATTTTCATAGGGGATTACGAGCGGATTGTCGGGTACCAGACGGCGGAGCCCAACGGCATTTTTCATCCTATCGATCAGAACTGGAAATCTCCCCGGCGCCTGGCCAATAGCGAGGAGGGGAAAACCCTTCTCGACGAGGAAGGGCGGAAGGAACTGGACAAACTGTGCGATTATTGGAAGGGCAAGTCGATCAGCGACCGCCACCAGGCGGCCCTGCCCCCGGATCTGAAGAAATACTGGACTTACGAAGGAACATTTCTATGGTCGCAACTGTCCGAACTCGGTGTTCCAAATTATGAGAAGCTTTTCAAGGCGGGCTTGAAGGGGATCGTTGAGGAAGCCCGGCAACGGATGGATGAGCTGGATCGGGAGATTCCCGTTGATTTCAAGGCGCAGAAAGATTTTCTCGAAGCCGTCGTTATTTCCCTGGAGGCTGTGATTAAGTTTGCCAAACGCTATGCCGACTTGGCCTTAAGCGCTTCCGCGAAAGAGATCAATCCCCCGCGCAAGACCATACTCGAAGAAATCGCCCGCACCTGTGAATGGGTCCCTGAAAATCCTCCCAGGACCTTCATCGAAGCAATACAGTTTTTCTTTTTCATACACCTCGTCCGCTACCTCGAGTATTCGACGCTTGGAATCGGCGTGCGAGTGGATCACCTGTTCGGCCCCTATTACGAAAAGGATCTGCGGGAGGGCAGAATAAACAGGGAGGAAGCCCTCGGTATCCTTCAGCTTTTGTGGATAAAGCTCAACGAGCTGGGGCTTGTCTATTCCCCCACCGTGAGTTCCGTCTATGGCGGCGTCGCTTCCCTGCAGGCCGTCACCATCGGAGGAACGGACGAAGAAGGCAGAGACGTCACAAACGACCTCACCTACCTGGTGATGGAGGCGGCTGAATCCCTCAGGCTCATCGAACCGAGCATAGCCCTGAGGATTCACGACAACACCCCGGACGAGGTCTACTCAAGGGCGGTGGATGTGATTAAGACAGGCATAGGATATCCGTCGTTGTTCAACGACGAGGCGCTTATTCCGCTCTATGAAAGGTGGGGCGTCCCCCACGGCGAGGCGAAGTCCTATTCCGTGACGGGCTGCGTATATATCGAAATTCCAGGCAAAAACATCCTCCGTCGTTCGGTGGGTTATCCCGTGCTGGCCAAAATGCTTTGGTGGGCGCTGCACCAAGGCAAAGACCCCAAGACGGGCGTGCAGTTCGGCGCGAGGACGCCCGATCCTGCAACCTTTAAAAGTTGGGAAGATTTGCTGGACGCCTATTGTGAGCAGGTGAAATTCTTCTTCACCAAGATAGAGCAGCTGGAAAGGATCAACAATGAAATCCTGGCCGAGTACCTTCCCCGGCCGTTCTACTCGGCCCTCCTCGATGGATGCATAGAAAAGGGAAAGGACTGCAGGAAATGGGTCTATCCGTCCATGATCCACCATTTCGCCCAGGTCATCGGCGGTGTCAACGTCGCCGATTCCATTACGGCCGTGCAAAAGGTGGTTTTTGACGACAAGCTCGTTACCCTTCCGGAACTGATAGAGATTATGGACAGAAACTGGGAGGGACGGGAGGATGTACGGCAGGCCTGCCTGAGCGCCCCCAAGTACGGAAACGACGACGACTACGCCGACAGGATCGCGGCGGAAGTGATGGTGAGAGGCGAAGCCGCCGTCGAGGAGGTCAAAGACGGTTTTGGCCTATCTCATAGGAGTGACGGGAGCGCCGTGTCGGCCACATACGGACTATCCGGCGATACACCCGCCACGCCCGACGGACGTAGGGACGGTGAACCCTTCTCCGACTCCACACTTGCCCCCGCGCCCGGCAGAGACAAGAAAGGGCCCACGGCAGTACTGAAGTCCGCCTCCAAGATCAGCACCGTGGATACGTTCAATCACCTGATGAACCAGAAATTTTCCCCCAAGTTTCTCACGGGCGAACTGAAACCGGCGTTCATGGGATACCTCAAGACATGGAAGGAACTGAGCGTACCTCACATACAGTTTAATGTCGTGGACAGGGAAACCCTGGTCAAGGCGAAGAAATTCCCGGAACAATACAGTGATCTGATCGTGAGGGTGGCTGGTTTCAGCGCCTATTTCGTCGACCTTTCACCAGGGCTGCAGGATCACATCATAGCCAGGACGGAGCAGAGGTTGGTTTGACCGGCGACTTCGGAGGACGGGGACGGCAAGGGATGAGTGGATCGAAATCCGTCGAAGTGAAGAGGGGCATGATCTTCTACATTCAGCGTTTCAGCGTTCACGACGGACCGGGCATTCGCACGACGGTCTTCATGAAGGGCTGCCCCCTGCGGTGTTGGTGGTGCTCAAATCCCGAATCGCAAAGTTTTTCGCCCCAGTTGATTGTGCGTGACGTCAATTGTGCCGGTTGCGGGGCCTGCGTTTCGGCCTGTCCGAAGGGTGCCGTCACCCTGGCCGCCCATCTCGGGCGAAGGATAAACAGGGCCTTGTGTGATGATTGCCTTCTTTGCGTCGATCGTTGTTTGTACCGGTCTCTCGACCGGTGCGGGACAGCCGTGACCGTAGATGAGGTAATGGATAACATCGAAAGGGACCTGCCCTTTTATCGAAACTCGGAAGGAGGCGTGACGGTCTCCGGAGGTGAACCCCTTTCGCAGGCTGACTTTGTAGAACAACTGTTCGTCCGGTGCGGGAAAGAAGGGTTGCACCGCGTGTTGGACACTTCAGGATACGCCTCGGGACATGATCTGGAACGGGTGGCACGACAGGCCGACCTGATCCTTTACGACATCAAGCATCTCGATCCCCTCATCCACAGGAAGGCCACGGGCGTAGACAACGCCGTCATCCTGGAAAATCTCGAAAAGGCGGCACGAATCAACGGCGCCCTCTGGCTGAGGGTGCCGTTGATAGAAGGATTCAACGACGCCGAGGAGCACATCACCCGGATCGCCGAGTTGGGCCTTGAGAAGGGCGCTGAAAAGATTTCCTTTCTGCCCTACCACGAGGGCGGGCTTTCGAAATCGAGGCAACTCGGCGTCGACTATCCGTTCAAGGGGATAAGGGCGCCCGGTGATGAACGTATCGCCGAGCTGGCGGGTATTGTAGAGGCCATGGGGCTGAAGGTATCCATTGGGGTTTGAGGGGGGCTACAGTACCCGTAGGGGTGAATTACGAAAAGGGGGGCTTTCAACCTTTACAAGGTCGTCACAAAAGAACGGTTCTTTTTTTGCGTCAGCGATAAATGACCGTTCCCACCGCCTCGCCGTCTAACGCCCGGGTGATATTACCCTGTTCCATTCCATTGACTATCTGGATTTTCTCGATTACTTCGCTGTTTTTTAGTATCTCGAGGCAGGGCCGTTCGACAATCAAATCATCCAACTCCCGTGCCAACAGGTCGTCGACGCTTATCTCGGGGATGAAGACGGCATCGGTTTTTTTCTTGGGATCGTCGGAGTATAACCCCTTTTCATCCTTTACGAAGATGCAGCTCCGGGCCCCGATAAGATCCGCGAGAATCAGGGTCCCCACATCGGTACGGTGTACGGGAATGCGTGTACGGGGAACGGGCAGTGCGAAATAATCGTAAGGGGGCATGCCGTGCATGACGGGCAGACAACCTTGAGCGAAGTATATCGAAAGCTTCGTGACATCGTCATGACCTATCTTGATCCCGCCCCAGGAAGCGAGGAGCGTCGAAACAAGAAGCGCGTTCTGTTCCGACACGGAGCTCCCGAACTTGGCTATCACACCGGTGGGCATGCCTAGTTCGAGACCGATTGAATAGATATGGCGGCTTCGGGTTCCACCCCCCGCGGTAATGAGTATCTTGTGTTTTTCCTTGTTGGCGATGATCTCGTCTATTATGGGAGGAAGCGCCTTGGCGCCCCTGTCACAGATAGACTGCCCGCCTATCTTGACGACATTCACATCCGGGAAAAGCCTCTTCTGGGGCGCCACGACAAGGCTGTCGAGAAAGGACCTGCCCACAAGACTTTCCCCCATGAGCTTGCTTTTTACATGCAACCGCTTTCCGTCCCGCTCTCGCAGAAGCGCCATTCCATCTCTCCTTCCCCTATATCCTGGTGCCCCGCCGTCAGTCTTTTATCTCCACGTCGTCATCGGCACTTCCGGCTTGCGTCTCACTCTCCAGAAGCACCAACTCGGCACCGATGGCCGCGGCGATCTGTTCGAGCTCCTTCTTTCGCAGATGTTTGCTGTAAAATTCCAGGTCCGTTCCGAAAGCGGCTACGAGTTTAAAACGCGGTTTCTTTTCCTTTTCTCCCACCTTCCTTCGCTCGCGGTAGAAAATTTTTCCCGCCATGATCGCACCTCCTAAACTTGATTTTCCATTAATCCTTTTCGAAGAGCGAACGGAAATCGCCCTCCGCCTCGGCAAGAAGGTCTTCCACGTCCCTTTCAAGCCTTTCAAAACGATCGATTATCGCGCGGGCGCGCTCTGTCGGCTCCAGGGATCTCCTTACTTTACCCGATTGAACAAGCTCCGTACCCACGCGTTCCTCGGACGCCTTCAGGCGGCCCCAGGCCGCCCGGTATGACATGCCCAGTTTCTTGGCCGCCGCGTTGAGGCTTTTCTCTTCGTCCAGGGCTTTCAGTATATCGTCGCGACCGGGACCAAAAATCACTTTGCCGTTTTTTTCTATCCATATCTTGTGTTTAATTTCCATGTCTATCGGAATTCTCCCGGCCTCATCCAATCTGTTTATAGAAAGGAGCGTGAACACTTGTCAATGTATTTCTCTCACAGGAAAAGCATTCCGGATTCATGGCGGCCGCCGTCTAATCCGGGCGGGGAAATCGGAGCGATCATGGCGGGCGGCTATATATCTTTAATCCTGTACAAAGAATCGCTGAAATGATATATATGTTTGATTATTTTATCGTTTCCGGTCTATAAATCGCATTTTGCTGAACCGAGAAACATTTGTTTATTGGATGGAAAAGTGGAAAGATATCATGATAAAGAAATACGCCGTCGCAGGAATTTTGGCATCATAAGCCATCCCGACGCAGGAAAGACGACGCTGACGGAGAAGATTCTCCTCTTCGCCGGGGCAATACAGCAGGCGGGGGCGGTCCGAGCGCGAAAGGCGTCCCGCTATGCCCTAAGCGACTGGATGGCCATGGAAAAAGACCGAGGCATATCGGTGACCACCTCGGTGATGAAGTTCAAATACCGGGACTACGAGATCAACTTGCTGGACACGCCTGGGCACCAGGATTTTTCCGAGGACACCTACAGGGTGCTCACCGCTGTTGACAGCGCGCTGATGGTGATCGACAGTGGAAAGGGCGTTGAACCTCGGACGGAAAGGCTGATGGAGGTGTGCCGAATGCGCGACACTCCTATCATCACCTTCATCAACAAGCTTGATCGTGACGGCTTGCCTCCTCTCGACATACTTTCCGACATCGAGCGGAAGCTGCGGATCGAGTGTGTCCCCCTTACATGGCCCGTGGGCATGGGAAAGCTGTTCAAGGGCGTTTATAATCGTATCCATCACGAGATGAATCTCTTTACTCCCGGCCTGAATCGTCGCACGAACGACGGTATCAAGATAAGCGACCTTGCCGACGGAAAACTCGACATGCTCCTTGGCAGCCAAGCTGACGAGCTACGGGCCGACATGGAGCTTTTGGAAGGCGCGTCCGCTGAATTTGACATGGAGCGTTATCTCTCGGGCGCTCAGACACCGGTATTTTTCGGCAGCGCCGTGAACAATTTCGGGGTTCGGGAACTACTGGACGCCTTGGTGGAAATGGCGCCCGCCCCCCAACCGCGACAAACCTCCACCCGGATCGTGTCGCCCTATGAAGAGGCCTTCTCCGGATTCGTATTCAAGATTCAGGCCAACATGGATCCCGCCCACAGGGATCGCGTAGCATTTCTCCGCGTTTGTTCAGGAACCTTCCGCCGAGGCATGAAGGTGATTCACCACAGGATCGGCAAGGAAATGACAATCGCCAACGCTACGATATTCATGTCCCAGGACAGGACCAACGTAGAAGAGGCGTGGCCCGGCGACGTGATCGGCATTCACAATCATGGAACAATAAAGATCGGCGACACCTTTACCGAAAAGGAGCCCCTGGCCTTTACGGGAATTCCCAGCTTCGCACCGGAACAGTTCAGGCGCGTGAGGCTCAAAAATCCCATGAAGACGAAACAGCTTCAGAAAGGCCTCATTCAACTTTCGGAAGAGGGTGCGATACAGGTATTTCGTCCCAGGGGGAAAAGTGAATATGTGCTTGGTGCCGTGGGCACGCTTCAGTTCGATGTCACAACCAGGCGGTTGCACGATGAATACGGAGTGGACGCGGCTTACGATGACGCACCCTATGCCGTTGCCCGGTGGATCCATTGCGCGGACAGACGAAAGTTGAAAGAATTCGAGGAATCGAATAGTTCAGCGCTTTTCTACGATGCCGAAGGACGATCCGTATTTCTTGCGCCAAGCGAGTGGCGCCTGGAACACGCAATGAAGAACTGGCCGGAGGTGGAATTTCACAAAACCCGGGAACAGGGATTAAGGAGCGGATGATGGACCTGCGGGGAACGGGACTCGTTCTTGAAGGTGGTGGCTTACGGGGCATCTACACCTCCGGTGTACTTCATTTTTTCATGGAGCGCGAGCTCTATTTCCCGTACGTAATAGGCGTTTCCATGGGCGCTTGCAACGCGGCAAGTTACGTGTCACGCCAAAAGGGTAGAAACCGCATCGTAAATATAGAGTTCATAGACGACCCCCGTTACATGAGTTTCAGGCGGTTACTTACGAAAGGCGAGCTATTCGGCACGGATTTCATCTTCGGCGCAATTCCCCATGAGCTTGTTCCCTTCGATTTCGACGAATTTTACGGCAACGAGCAGATCTGTGTAACCGTCGTCACCGATTGTTTGACCGGTGAGCCGGCCTATTTTGAAAAAAGGGAGATCGGCGACGGGTACATGAAATTACTCCAGGCATCAAGTTCCCTTCCCTTCGTCGGGAAACCCGTGGAAATTGACGGAAGGCTCTTCATGGACGGCGGATTGTCTGATTCGATCCCCGTGGAAAGAAGCATCCGGGACGGCAATGAAAAAAACGTTCTTGTACTGACCCGGCCGACGGGGTATCGTAAAAAAAGATCACCCCTCGCGGGAGCCGCTGCACGGTTATGGTATCGCTCCTATCCGGGAGTATGGAAAAACATGTTTTCCCGGGCGCGGTCGTACAACGAGACGATGGATCGTATCGACAACATGGAAAAGGAAGGGAGAGTATTCGTCATCCACCCCCGAGTCCCCGTAGAGGCCGGGCGGATAGACCGGAACAAGGAACGCCTCATCAAGGCATACGAACAGGGGTACGACGACGCCTCGCATTATTGGGAAGGGCTGCGTTCCTACATGGGAGGATGATCGATGATCCCGCTTTTTCGTCCAACACCCTGTGCCTCGATACGTCGTGAGGATACAAGGACGGGGGGCATTGCGACACCATGCTTGTAAATGTCTGCCTCCGGATCTAACCTACTTCAAAGGAGGAAAATCGTATGGAATCCAACGAAGTCACCCAAATAAGGGTCGGGGGAAACTTGATCGGAATCGTGGGATTGCGGTCTGAGCTGGAACGGCTCGTTAGAGAAAAGGGCACCGTGACCGACGAAGAGGCGGCCGACATACTTTTCGAATCAATCTCCAGAAAAAACTATATTCCCGAGTCATCGAAGGAAGCCTATCGGAAAGCTCTTCTCGAGGAATACAGGCGCTTCAGGGACAACCCCGATCAGCCGCCCCCCTACGGTGAAAATGAAGTGATACTCCTCGGGCCCGGGTGCGCCCGTTGCGACCAGCTCGAACGGGAGGTGCGGGAAGTGATGGCTGAGCTGGGCATTCCAGGCGAACTTAGACTGGTTCGCGATCCTCTGGAAATTGGACGCTGGGGGGTCATGGGAACACCGGCGCTCGTGGTTAGAGGAAGGGTGGTTTCCGTGGGCAACATCCCCGCGAGGGAACAGCTCAAAAGCTTCCTTGCCGATCTGGGCGACGGATGCGAGACGCCGTGACACTGACAGACGCCCGGCACCCGCTTCCTCAGGAAGGAACTGATTCTCTTTCCGAAAGAGTGTTGCGGTATATTTTCTCCGCCACCTTCCGGAAATGATACCCGTAGATCATGAGTGTGATCGTCTCCACGAAGGCGGAGCGGTACCGGACTGCCGCCTTAACGACCGTTTTCCAGTAGTACCACTGTGAGATACCGTTGCCCAGTATGCCGAGATAAAATATGGATTTGAAAAAGGCGCCGAACTGACGGAGACTCGGTGTTTTTTTAAAAAAGTCAGGTTTTTCATAATTTTCCAGGAATCGTGTCAGCCTCTCGTGAAACTGCTTCGGACTATAGAGGGTCTTTACCAGGTTTCGATATCCTTGAACCAATGTCTCCCGATTCATGACGGGAGTGAAGTTCAGGGTTCCGTCGGTGTTGTTCCCCGTCGCGGAATCGGCGAGACGGCCTTGTTCCTTCAAGCGATACCAGAGTCGCGTGTTGGGCAAGGCCTGCAGAAGTCCCACCATGGCGGTAACCACACCCGACTCCTGGATGAACTTGATCTGCCGCGAAAAAATGGTCTCATCGTCATGGTCGAAACCCACGATGTAACCGCCCATCACCGCCAAACCCCTGCCCTGGAGTTTCTGGATCGAAGCGACCAGGTCCTGTTTCACGTTCTGCGTTTTTGAGCATTCCTTAAGGCTTTCCTCGCTGGGTGTTTCGATCCCGATGAACACGTTGTCGAAGCCCGCCCGAACCATGAGATCGATTAGTTCGTCGTCTTCCGCAATGTTTATGGAGGCCTCCGTGAAAAGCGTAAAGGGATGATCGTGTCGCTCCATCCACTCGACGACCCCCGGGAGCATCTCCTTGATGGCCTTTTTGTTTCCTATGAAATTGTCGTCCACTACGAAAACGCTTCCCCTCCATCCCTGATCATAAATGGACTGGAGTTCCGCGATAAACTGTTCCGGTTTTTTGAGGCGGGGCTTATGCCCGAAAAGGGTCGTCACATCACAGAACTCGCAATTGAAGGGACAGCCCCGGGAGTATTGAACCATCATGGAGGCGTAGTCCTTTGTCCTGATAAGATCCCACCTCGGAATGGGTGTTTCAGTCAACGCCGGAAATTCTTCCGACCTGTATATCGGAAGGGCCCTGCCTTCCGAAAAATCTTCAAGGAAAAGGGGAAGAGTCAGCTCGGCTTCTCCCAGGATAAGGTGATCCACCAGGCCTGTGTATTCTTCATGGAGCGCCGTAAAGAGGGGGCCTCCTGCGATCGTTGTTTTACCGAGGCGCGCGCAGCGCTCGAGCACTTGGTCCGCCGATTCTTTCTGGACGAGCATCGCACTCACCATTACAACGTCCGCCCACTGAAGGTCCTCCCGGTCGAAAAGATTTTTGATATTGAGGTCCAAAAGGCGAATATTCCAGTCATCGGGCAACATGGAAGCCACGGTTAAAAGGCTGAGCGGCGGAAAAGCCGTTTTTTTACCCACGAACTTCAGGGCGTACTTAAAACTCCAGAAAGTTACGGGATAACGGGGATACAGTAATAATACATTCATGATGGTCTACATGCCCTCCACTGAAATCCTCAAAAATCCGGTTCCAGTTGCTTCATTTTATATCAATGCTACCAAAAACCGTAGGCGGAGTGCAAATGAAATAAGCGACCCATCCTAAGGATGCTTCGATTCAGGCCTGGTCGTTCCTCGGGATAAACAACAGACACGGCGTCTTCCTGGTTTCGGGGTGTTTTAATTTTCGGTGACTATTTTCGAGAAATCGGCCACCCGGAAGAAAAGTGCGGCCGGCGCGGCCAAGAGCGACAGGCGGTTTGTCCTGACCCCCTCATCCTCCGCCATAACCATGACGGAATCAAAAAAGGCGTCCACGGGCTTTCTCAGGCGTGCCATAGCCGCGAGGGCCGCGGGATAATCATGTGATTCAAGTACCTTGCGGGACTCGGTGTCGATTTCGAGGAATGCCCTGTACAGGTTCCTTTCTTCCTCCGATTCAAACAGCCTCTCGTCTATGGTTCCACCCTCGAAATCCTTTAGTATGTTGACGACACGCTTGAAGGCCGTAACCAGGGGTTCAAAATCAGGATGATTCTTGAATTCTTCCACGGCCTCTATGCGGACCGCCGCGTCGACGAGATCGACGAAGCCTGCGTCGAGTACCGCCTTTACGACATCATAGGGGTGACCCTGGGAGATCAGCTGGTTTTCGAAGCGGCCCCTGAAGAATTCCAGAACGTCCTTTTTGACTTCCTCCGGATGACGCTTCAATATATCTCTCATGGTCGAGAGGCTCCGATCCACAAGCTCATCGAGGGGCAGGCGCCAGGATTTGTCCAGTATGATGTTGATGACGCCCAGAGACTGCCGTCTTAGGGCGTATGGATCGGCCGTGCCCGTGGGAATAAGATCGACACCGAAACAGGCCGTAATGGTATCCATCTTGTCGGCTATGCTGACAATGGCGCCGGCGTCCGTCTCGGGAAGGTCACCTCCGGCCTGGAGCGGGAGATAGTGTTCGTAGATAGCCGACGCCACAGCCGGGTCCTCTCCCTGGATAAGGGCATACTCCCTTCCCATAACGCCCTGAAGTTCAGGAAATTCGTATACCATCTGGGTTTCGAGATCGGCCTTGCATAGAAGTACCGCCCTGTCAACGGTCTTCGCCAGATCGGGATTGATTATCCCGGTGACATAGGCGGCAAGTTCGCGAAATCGCATGACCTTTTCATAGGAAGTGCCTATGAGAGTGTGAAAAACTACGTTTTTTAAGGCCTCCAGCCCTTCTTGCAACGGTTTTCTCTTGTCCTCTTCGAAAAAGAATCTGGCATCGGTGAGACGCGCACGAAGCACCCTCTCGTTCCCGGCCGCAACCACCTCGGGGTTTCTCGTCACCGTGTTGTTTACGGCGATAAAGGCGGGCAGGAGATTACCCTCGTCATCGACGACGGCGAAATATTTCTGATGTTTCATCATGGAGGTAACAAGCACCTCCCTGGGCAGTTCCAAAAAATCGTGAGAAAAACTTCCTCCCACCAAGGAGGGATACTCCACCAGGTAGGTCACTTCTTCGAGAAGTTTCTCGTTTTCCAGCACCCTTCCACCTTCTTCCTCCGCAATTTTTGCCGCTTCTTTTCGGATAATGGCTTTCCGTTCCCCCGGGTCCACTATGATGAAGTGCTCCCGGGTTTTTCCCAGGTACTCGTCCATGGAAGCGACGGTAAATTCATCGGGTTTCATGAATCGATGACCGCGGCTCCTGTTACCGCTGGCGATATTTCCCAACCTGAAGGAGATCACTTCGCCGCCGAAGAGGGCAAGTATCCAGTGGATAGGCCTGGCGAACCTGATATCCAGGTCTTTCCATCGCATGGATTTCCGAAAAGGTATGGACTTGATGAAATCGGGAAGAAAGCGTGAAAGGATCGTAGGTGTGGGTTCGCCGGATATCCGTCTCCGAGCCGCCAGGTATTCTCCTTTATCAGTGGTCACCCGATCCAATTCCGATATATCCATACCTTGCCCTTTCGCGAAACCAAGGGCCGCCTTCGTGGGATTTCCCGATTCGTCGAAGGCGACACGGACGGCAGGACCCAGTTTTTCCTCAACCCTGTCCTTCTGCTTTTCGGCCGTGTCGATGACGGCGAGAAAGATACGTCGCGGGGTTGCCATCGTTCGTACGTCACCGTGCTCAATTTGCAACCGGGAGAGTTCTTCCGGGAGTTTTTTCCGGAGGTATTCAAGGGCTCTCGGGAGAAAGGCCGCGGGAATCTCCTCGGTACCTATTTCAAGCAATAGTTCTTTGCCCATGGTATATCCTCTCGCGCAAATCGCTAATCGATAATTCGAGCCCCCGGGGAAAGGGCGTCCTCATGGGTTTTTCCAG
>Ga0172377_10006541_pt1 | contig 12000 bp, 13 predicted proteins | sample Pumphouse3metaG_FD_119749 | JGI IMG/M metagenome (GOLD analysis project Ga0172377, IMG submission 119749) | Leachate microbial communities from a municipal landfill in Southern Ontario, Canada - Pumphouse #3 metaG | ecosystem: Engineered > Solid waste > Landfill > Unclassified | place: Canada... | reverse complement strand
TGGGTGGAGCAATTTTGCTTTCAATCTTGTTTGTACCGTAATACTTCTCGCCGGCTCCATGTTTGTCATGTGGCTGGGAGAGCGGATAACGGACAGGGGCATAGGAAACGGCATTTCCCTGTTGATCATGATTGGCATTGTGGCTCGCCTGCCTTATGCGCTTGCTGCTGAAATAGGACAGAAACTGACTACGACAAATGGAGGCATGCTTATCCTCATCATTGAATTGGTAATATGGTTTTTTGTCCTTGTTGCCGCGATCGCCCTTGTGCAAGGTGTCAGGAAAGTTCCTGTACAATATGCCAAGAGAGTGATAGGCAATAAGCAATATGGAGGCGTTCGCCAGTACATTCCTTTGAAAATCAATGCTGCTGGTGTCATGCCTATAATTTTCGCCCAGGCTTTGATGCTTTTCCCTCTGTTGTTCCAGAGATTCGATGCCACTAGGGGAATTGCTGCCGTTTTGGGCAATTATACCGGTTTCTGGTATAATCTGATTTTCGGAATTTTCGTTGTCATTTTCACATATTTCTATACGGCGGTCACAATCAACCCGACTATGATGGCCGAGGATATGAAGAAGAATGGCGGTTTCATACCTGGAGTCAAGCCCGGCAAGAAGACGGTTGAGTATCTGGATGACATTATGTCCAAAGTTACTCTTCCCGGTTCCATCTTCCTGGCCATCATTTCCATTTTCCCGGCATTTGCAATGCTTGCTGGTGTCAATAACCAGTTTGCAAGCTTTTTCGGCGGCACTTCGCTGCTGATTGTCGTGGGAGTGGTCATAGACACTCTCCAGCAAGTCGAAAGTTATTTGTTGATGCGTCACTATGACGGACTTATGAAAACAGGTCGTCTCACAGGACGCTCTGGAATGTAATTTTAAGATCAAGTCAAAGATATGCTAAAGCCAAAGACTGAAGAAGAAATAGAGTTGCTCCACGAGAACGGATTGCTGGTGTCAAGGACATTGGCGGAAGTCGGAAAAGTAGTCGCCCCGGGTGTGACAACTAAAAAGTTGAATGAGGTGGCAGAGACTTTCATTCGTGACAATGGAGCCATTCCTAACTTCTTGGGTTATGAAGGTTTTCCCGCAGCCCTATGTCTATCGGTAAATGACGTCATCGTCCACGGATTTCCTTCTGATTATGTATTGAAGGAAGGTGACATTGTTTCTGTAGACTGTGGAACGTTATACAAGGGATATAACGGGGATTCCGCTTATACTTTCCCGGTTGGGGAAGTGGATGAGGAAACCCGCAAGCTCTTGGATGCGACCAAGGCTTCCCTGTACAAGGGAATAGAACAGGCTGTTGACGGCAACAGGGTGGGAGATATCGGGCACGCGGTACAAACGTATGCTGAATCATTCGGTTTTTCCGTTGTACGTGAACTTGAAGGTCACGGAATCGGCACCGATATGCACGAAGATCCTGGCGTCCCTAATTACGGGCGTGCAGGTCATGGTACAAGATTGGTGGACGGAATGGTGATTTGCATTGAGCCAATGATAAATGCTGGTGGAAGGGGTGTATATGTGGCAAGGAACGGTTGGGCCGTCCATACATCCGATCACAAGAAATCGGCTCATTTCGAGCTTACGGTTGTTGTCCGTAAGGACCACGCAGAGCAGCTGTCAACCTTTGATTTCATTGAGAAAAAGCAGGAGTAAATTTTTAAAGTGGTATTTTAATGTCAAAACAAGTCGCAATAGAACAAGACGGAATTATCGTCGAGACGCTTCCGAACGCGATGTTCAAAGTGGAACTCGAGAACGGCCATATCATTCTCTGTCATATTTCCGGCAAGATGAGGATGAATTTCATCCATATTCTTCTTGGAGACAAAGTTAGAGTCGAGATATCACCTTATGATTTGTCGAAAGGAAGGATTTCATTCAGATACAAATAAAATTATTATAATATGAAAGTCAAGACATCCATTAAAAAGCGTAGCGATGATTGTAAGATCGTAAGGCGCAAAGGCCGCCTTTACGTAATCTGCAAAAAGAATCCAAAATTCAAGATGCGCCAAGGATAATAGTAAATTGTAAAACAATTAAGTTAATAATAGATTATGGCAAGAATAGCCGGTGTTGATTTACCGAACAACAAAAGAGGAGAGATAGGTCTTACCTATATCTTCGGAATCGGTCGCAGTTCCGCAAAGAAAATCCTTAAGGATTGCGGAATAGACGAAAGCATTAAGGTCGGGGACTGGAACGATGAGCAGGTTGCCGCTATCCGTACTGCAATATCAGACGGATTCAAGATCGAGGGTGAGCTCCGTTCCTCCGTCCAGCAGGATATCAAACGTCTTATGGATATCGGCTGCTACAGAGGGATCCGTCATCGTCTCGGACTTCCGGTACGCGGTCAGAAAACCAAGAACAATGCACGTACCAGGAAGGGCAAGAGGAAGACGATTGCCAATAAGAAGAAAGCAACTAAATAACGGGAGATGAATTATGGCAAAGAAAACAACAACAGCAAAAAGAACTGTAAAGGTTGAAGCTTATGGCGAGGCCCATATTTCATCAACCTTCAATAACGTAATCATCGCTCTTACCAACAACAATGGTCAGGTCATCAGCTGGTCATCGGCAGGAAAGAGCGGATTCAGGGGCTCCAAGAAGAATACTCCGTATGCAGCCCAAGTGGCAGCGGAAGATGCTGCAAAGACAGCTTACGACGCTGGTCTTCGCAAAGTGAAGGTTTTTGTTAAAGGTCCTGGCGCAGGTCGTGAATCAGCCATCAGGACCATCAACAATGCCGGAATCGTAGTGACTGAAATCGTTGACGTCACTCCGATGCCTCATAACGGATGCAGACCAAAAGGCCGTCGTAAAGTTTAATTGTATCATTATTTTAAAAGTAGATTACTATGGCAAGATATACTGGTCCAAGTACAAAAATCGCCCGTAAGTTCGGCGAGCCTATTTTCGGAACCGACAAGGACTTCGAAAAGAGAAATTTCCCTCCGGGGGAACACGGACTTGCTAACAAGCGTAAGAAAACACGTGAATATGGCAATCAGCTGAAAGAAAAACAGAAAGTCAAATCAATGTATGGCATTCTCGAAAGACAGTTCCGCAACACTTATGACAAGGCTTCCCGTATGTCGGGCCCTAAAGGTGAAAACCTTGTGATTCTCCTCGAATCCAGGCTTGACAATATCGTTTATCGTCTGGGCCTCGCCCCTACAAGGGCGGCTGCCAGGCAGTTGGTACGCCATTGCCACATTACCCTGAACGGTGCGGTTTGCAGCATCCCTTCAACACAAGTGAAGGCTGGGGACGTCATCGCCGTGAGAGAGAGGTCGAAAAGCCTTGAAGTCATACAGGGCAGCGTTTCCAACGCCACTAAATATTCATGGCTTGAGTTCGATCCAAAGGCATTGACAGGCAAGTTCCTCAATGCTCCGGCCAGGACCGATGTCCCTGAAACAATCAATGAGCAGCTCATCGTAGACCTGTACTCGAAATAACAATTAACACCAAAATAGAATATTATGGCAATCTTAGCATTTCAAAAACCGGATAAGGTCATTATGCTCGAAGGCACTGATACCATAGGACGTTTTGAATTCAGGCCTTTGGAGCCTGGGTACGGACAGACTATAGGAAATTCCCTCCGTCGCATTCTTTTGGCCTCTCTGGAGGGCTTTGCTATCAGCCAGATCAGAATCACGGGAGTCGATCAGGAATTCGCGACCATCCCTGGTGTGATCGAAGGTATGCAGGACGTCATTCTCAATCTTAAGCAAGTAAGGTTCAAGAGGATGGTGGATTCTGCAGACTCTGAGGTAGCAAACATAATAATAAGTGGCAAACAGGAGTTTACCGCAGAGGATATCTCCAAAGGATTGTCTTCATTCAAGGTGTTAAACCCTGAGTTGCATATCTGCACGCTTGAACCGTCTGTCAGATTGGAGGTTTCGCTCACCATTACCAAAGGCCGCGGCTTCGTGCCTGCCGATGATATGCGTGATGAAAACACTCCCATCGGCACCATTCCTGTGGACGCTATATATACTCCTATCAGGAAGGTCAATTGGACCGTGGAGAACTGGCGTGTGGAGCAGAAGACCGATTATGAGAAATTGAACATTGAAATCGTCACTGACGGTTCCATTTCCCCAAGCGCCGCCCTTCAGGAGGCGGCAAACATCCTGATCTACCATTTCAAACTCTTTACGGACGACAACAAGATTTCTCTTGAGAGCAATACTGTCGAGGCCGATTCACGGGAGTTGGATGAGGAATCGCTCCGTATGAGGCATCTGCTTCTTACCAAACTTTCAGACATGGGGCTTTCAGTCAGGGCTTACAATTGCCTGAAGGCCGCAGATATCGACACTTTCGCCGACCTTGTTTCCTATTCCAGGAACGAGTTGATGAAGTTCCGCAATTTCGGCCGGAAGTCTTTGAATGAAATCGATCTGCTTGTTGAGAAGATGAAGTTGTCATTCGGAATGGATGTAACAAAGTATAATATTGAACCTAAGAAAAAGAATGCATAACAATGAGGCACAATAAAGCAATAAATCACCTTGGCCGTAAGAGTGGTCACCGCAAATCCCTCCTCGCCAATATGGCATCTTCCCTCATCCTTAAGAAAAGGATCACAACCACGGTTGCGAAGGCTAAGGCTTTGAGGACTTACGTGGAGCCGCTCATTTCCAAATCCAAGGAGGACACGACACATCAACGTCGTATCGTATTCAGCTACCTTAAAGACAAGTATGCCGTAGCAGAGCTTTTCCGTACAGTTGCTCCAAAGATTGCAAACCGTCCAGGCGGGTACACTCGTATCCTGCACGTAGGTTTCCGCAAGGGAGATGCTGCCGAGATGGCGATGATGGAACTTGTCGATTTCAATGAAGCGGCTCTTGCGTCTTCCGCCAAGAAGGAGGAAACGAAAAAGACCACACGTCGCAGCCGGGCCAAGAAGGTTGAAGCCCCAGTTGAAGGGACTTCTGTCGAGGCTCCTGCAACTGTTGAGGCACCAGTTGAGACAAAAGCTGCCGAGGATCCCAAGGCCGAATAGTTCGAGCGCCACTTTTGCGCACTGATTTTTTACAGCGGTGATTGGAAATCATTTCCGGTCACCGTTGTTGTCATATATGGCCTATCTGTCACGACCATGTGATTTTCCCATTTGAAACGGGATCGGGTCCCAATCGAATTCCTAATCGATCATCATGAAATAATTCTTTTATAATGTAAACTTTGTTATATTTGAGATAATAATACTGAAATAATAACACATTATCGACTGAATTTTATGAGAAAAATCACATTTATTTGCTGTTTGCTTGCCTTTTTGGCTTGTAACAAACTTGAAAGTTCACCGGAGTCCGGTCATGCCGTTTGCACACAGTCGACGGTAATTTTTTTCCGACAATAAAAATACATACAGTTGGAATTTCAGGATGGTCACGTATGATTTGTAAATCGAGGTTTGTCATGAAACGTCTTGTTTCCATATTGTTCGCATTCGCATTGATAGCGGGATGCGGGAAATACACACCCTTGAAAGAGAGGCTGTATATGTCAAGTACGCACCTTTATTTCCCTTCAGAAGCATCGACAGATTCGATATACTCCAAGGGAAGCGGAATACGTAGTTTATTTATCTATCTTGAAGGGGCGACAAACGAGGGTTCGGACCTTGTGAGTTCTTCAGCCTACGATTGGCTCAAGGTGTCGACACGCAGGGAGAAAAGATCCGTCCCATATTACGTGGTCAAGGTCGAGGTCGCAAAAAACGAAACCGGAAGGGAGCGGGAGTTGAAATTCCGAGTCAGTTCTTACGAAACTAGCTGTGGTAAACCTGCGGATATAACTGTCACTCAAAATCCTTAAGAAATATGAAAAAAGATCTTGAATTTTTAATTTGCTTACTGATTTTCTTTTTAATGATTCCGGCGATAGTCTCGGCCAAGGAAGCAGATCCGATCGATGAGCTTAAGGCTAAGGAGTGCATTTTCCACTATCAAGGAATGGATAGGACATATTATCTTTATGTTCCGGAAGGGATTAAGGAACAGGCTCCTTTGGTTTTCGTCCTTCACGGATATGGCGGCAAGGCCAATGGATATGAGCCGAGGATGATGGAGGTTGCAAAGGAAAATGGTTTTGCTGTCTGCTATCCTCAAGGTGCCAAAGATGCAAAGGGCAAGGCTTGCTGGAATGTTGGCTATCCTTTTCAAAAAGGTCTCAAGACAGATGACGTAGGATTCATTTGCGCGTTGGCCAAATATCTGCAAAAATCCCATAAACTCAGCAAGTACGATACCTTCTTGTGCGGTATGTCGAATGGAGGGGAAATGTGTTATCTTTTGGCTTATGAGAGGCCTGAAATTTTTGGGGCGCTGGCCCCTATCGCCGGTCTTACGCTCAACTGGATGATTAAGGATCTTAAGCCAAAAAAGGCCATCCCGCTTATGGAAGTACACGGTACGGCTGACAAGACATCATATTGGGTTGGCGATCCAACCAACAAATATGGCTGGGGAGCATATATGGCCGTACCGCTGGCTGTCAATTATTGGGCTGCACAAGCCGGATGCACGTTTGAAGAATCTGCAATGCTTCCCCTTATTCCAGGGCGAAACCAGGTAACACTTCACAGATATCTTGGCGGTATCCCTGCGTGGAAAGACGGTCCGGCCGTGGAAGTGCGTCTTTATGAGGTGACGGGAGGATCCCATTCCTGGTCGGACAAGGATATGGATACTTGTGCAGAGGTTTGGTCTTTCTTTAAACAGTACCTAAGGAATCAGTGATATGGGCGCAAATTTGCTTTTTGTCCACCCATAAAAGAATCGCAAGTCTTTCCTAAAGGAGAAATTCATCATTTTTCCAGCCGTACGGAAGGTTTTGCAAATGAATGAATACGCTGAAAAGAAAATTTTGTTCTTTTTGGCGTATTATTTTTCATGCAATTTAAAGCCATCATTTGCAATTTTTGACTTGAAATGACCTTTCTCCAAGCATAAATAAATTTTTTTATTATCAAGAATAGGTAATTTGGATCAATTTTTCCGATTGCCGGCCACCTCCTTGCATTTTTTGCGTTTAATGCTGGTGGCGGACTCGTTTTTTGCTGTTTCCAATGGCGATATGAAGCAATGGTACGGCTTGTCGCAGCCGTTTTTAATCCAACCCCGGGCAATTTTTAAAAAACTTTAATTAATAAAAGTTTGAAAAATATGTCCGCAAATTATTAAAAATATTTACAAACATTTGAACCATTTTTAAAAATCAGTCATAACTTTACAACAGTCTCAAAAAGGACAATAATGTTAAAGAGACTTAAGCATTATGAAAAGTACGATTAACAATATCTTCAATTATTCAGCGTTGGCTCTTTCGCTGCTGGTGACTTTCAACACCGCCTGCACGAGTGAGAAGGACCTGGATACCGATGTGATTGTTAATGAGACAGTGAAATCCGATTCCGAGATATCCTTCAATGACAACGAAGATGGTACTGATCCTTCATTGATTTTCTGTGGTGATCAATACATATATATAATAGATGCTCGGAAGGCTTATTCTTCGAGATACCAGAATGCCGTCATTGAAAGTTGGAATGCCGCTTCGATTGCTGATACGATCGGCCTTTCTGAAAATCTTTGCAAATATTTGACAGACTGCAAACCGGTAAATGATGGTAAAGATCTTCTGGTAACCAGTTATAACGGTTGGTCGATACTTCTGGATCTTGAAACCATGGATGTGCCGTTCTATACGATAAACAGTTTCGGGGCACATTCCGCCGACCTTCTTCCAAATGACAGGGTTGCAGTTGCTTGCGCCAATCCGGGAAACCAGATTCAGGTTTATGACCTTGATACGCCCAACAAGATAATAAGCAGCGTTCAGATTTCAGGTGCCCAGGGTGTTGCCTGGGATGCCGACCTGAATCTCCTGTTTGCAATCAATCAGGAATCATTGAACAGTTACAGGCTGGTCGACTGGTCATCCAATCATCCGTCTTTAGAGTTGGTTGCCAGTGCCCCTACTCCGAAAAAAGGAATGAAGGATTTGACTGTGGTTTCGTCCAATACGCTTTGCGTAGCCGGTGCGGGTTCATACATATACAATATTTCCGATAATACTTTTACTGAAATGACTCAGTTCTCCTCAAGCAAAGTCCTTAATTCCATGAATTATAACGGAAAGACTGGAGAAGTCTGGTACACGGACGCTACGGTTCCGGCAGGACGCGCAATCTGGTCGACAAGGAGTCTTTCATATTCTAATAACGTCAACGGATCTGGCGGTGCAAGTGAAATAAGCATTTCCGATCTTGATGTCTATGCGGTTCGTGTATTGCATTGGTAATTTTTTTGTAAATTTGTCTTGAATAAAAAGACAAGTATTATGAAAAAATTCTTCAGAGTGGCGCTGATAGTACTGGTCATACTACCGGCGCTATTCGTGTTTTCAAGTTACGGGGCACAGAGGTATCCTAATCGTGCGGCAAGAATTGTCGCCGAAATCCACAACCCAAATTCAAAATATGTCTTGGTCATTGCTCACCGTGGTGATTGGCGCAATTGGCCAGAGAATTCTTTGCCAGGCTTCGAATCGGCCATCAAGATGGGAGTGGATATCGTGGAGTTGGATGTGCATATGACAAAAGACAGCGTTTTGGTAATATGCCACGATGGGACTTTGGACAGGACTACCGATGGTAAGGGAAAGATAGAAGATCATACTCTTTCGGAAATAAAGACATTGCATCTTCGCAAAGGCCATGGCGTGATTGACGATGTGAACACTGTTCCTACGCTTGAAGAGGCTCTCTCACTTTGCAAAGACCGGATCGTGGTGAATGTGGACAAAGGCTGGGAATATTATGATCAGGTTTTGAAAGTGGCGGAAAAGGTAGGCAGCGTGGATCAGATTCTTATCAAGGGAAATGCTCCTTTGGGACGGGTTGAGCAGAAGATGAGTGAGCATAAACACAATATGATGTATATGCCTGTAACCAATTTCGACTCTAAGGGAGGTCCTGAGCTGTTTAAGGAGTATCAGTCGAAAAATGTTTCACCTTTGGCTTTCGAGATTTGTTGGAAGAAAATGAATCCGGAAGTGGGGCAGGCTTGCAGGACCGTAGCATCGGGACATCGTTCCAAACTTTGGGTCAATTCGCTTTGGCCCTCGTTGAACGGAGGTCTTGATGACGATACGGCATTCTATCATCCTGAAGAAGTCTATGGGACGTTGCTTGATATGGGAGTGACAATGATACAGACAGACAGGCCCGAATACCTGATAGCTTATTTGCATAAGCATCACAGGCATTTTCTCAACAACTAAAAATCATTTGTTTGTTTTCAGTGCTTTTTTTATGGCAGGCATTATGAATTGAGAGTAACGGAACATCCCCAAATCCGTGAAATGGATTCCATCAACGGTGGCTTCATTGTCATTGCCGATCTCATTTGTGGATTTTAAGAAATAAATCCGTTTTTCCCCGGAGGCTTTGAGTTTTTGGAAAAGATTCTCCTGGGCTGCATTCTTTTTATCTAATTCACTCTTTATGGCCAGATCGAAGAATGAGTGAGGATATACGGGATCTTCAAGAAAAATTATCGGCACTTTCGGGTGGGCATCCCTCAGTATCCTGAAGAATTTTTCACCTTTCTGATTTATTTCGTCAACCGATGCATTCGGTACATAATCCAGGATGTAAATTCCGGGATCTGGGATGTCGGCCATCAGTTCGGCTATCTCGTAATCGAGAAGGGCATTGCCGCTGAATCCGAGATTGACGACCTCTTTGTCCAGTCTTCTTCCTATGATGTTTGTGAAAGCCATCCCCGGACGACTTGAACAACCGCCTTGCAAGATGCTTGTCCCGTACATTATTATCGGTTTTTCTGTGGAAGGAGAGGATATTTCCGGCTGGTCGAGGGTGGAACCTGACGCAACTCCGATTTCAAGAGAATCAATGCCATCGTATAAGGAGAGGTACAACATATATTCCCGCATTTCCGGTTTCATGTTCCCAACGATCATTGCCGATGTCTCTTTCTTTTTCCCCGGCCTGCCGCTGCTTACGAATTGCCATTTCCCGTCGACAAGGGCATAAAGGTCCAATCCCCTTGTGCCTGTATCCGTCATATGGTTCATGCTGTTCTTGTACATTGAAGACCATTTCGCATAAATTGCCGTGGAGTTCGACCTGAAGCGAACGTATAGTCCTGCGGATTCCGTCCCCAGGTACCATAATGGCTGTCTGCACTTATTCTTGTATGACATTGGAAGACGCTGATACCTGCTGGTGTCGGAAGGAACGAAAGCCTGTCCGTATATGGGAAAGGCTTTCGCATTCGTGTATGTTATTTCTTTTTCGATTTTTTCCTGAGCCGAAATGGCCGTGGAAGAAAATAGTGCCGTGATTGCGATCGCTTTGATAACCAGAATCATAAAATTTTTCCCCATGTCTCATATATATATGTCAGGATGCAAAGATTGGCATTTTTTTTTGTTAATATTGAAAACTAATGGAAAAACTTTATATATTTGCCGTCCGAAACCCGAGGGTTTTGTTGCGAAACCCTAAAACGTTACTGATAATTTCGTTTAATAATTAATTGATAAAATTATGAATTTGCTATTCTACCTTGTGCCGGCAGCGTCATTGATTGCGCTGTTTTTCGCCTGGTTTTTCTTTAATCAGATGATGAAAGAAAGCGAAGGCACGGTAACGATGAAAGAAATTGCCCAGTATGTGAGGGACGGTGCCATGGCTTATCTGAGACAACAGTATAAAGTGGTCACGATCGTATTCATCATCCTGGCAGTCTTTTTTGCCATATTGGCTTATGGTTTCCATATCCAGAATCCCTGGGTTCCGTTTGCTTTCCTTACCGGCGGTTTCTTTTCGGGCCTTGCAGGCTTCATTGGGATGAAGACGGCCACTTATGCTTCGGCAAGGACTGCAAATGCAGTTACCAGATCTTTGAATTCCGGTCTTAAATTGGCGTTTCGTTCAGGTGCCGTAATGGGCCTCACCGTAGTAGGGCTGGGCCTTTTCGATATTTCGATGTGGTGGCTGATATTGAAGGCATTTGTCCATGATCCTTCCGAGTCCCAGACGCTCGTTACCATAACCACGACTATGCTTACATTCGGAATGGGTGCTTCCACACAGGCCCTGTTTGCCAGAGTCGGCGGCGGAATATATACCAAGGCGGCAGATGTAGGCGCCGACCTCGTAGGGAAAGTCGAGGCTGGAATCCCAGAGGACGACCCGCGCAATCCGGCTACGATTGCCGACAATGTCGGTGACAACGTGGGAGATGTTGCCGGAATGGGTGCGGATCTTTACGAATCGTATTGCGGTTCGATTCTTGCCACCATGGCGTTGGGTGCATCGGCATTTTTTGGAGATACTGATGCGCAAATGAAGGCAATCCTTGCCCCAATGTGCATTGCTGCGATCGGGGTTGTCCTTTCAATAATCGGGATTTTTGCTGTCAGGACCAAGGAAGGTGCCGGGCTGCAGCAACTTTTGGGTTCCCTAAGCGTGGGTACCAATCTGGCTGCCGGCATGATCGCCGTTCTTACTTTCGTGATTTTCTTCGTACTTGGTTTCAACAATTGGTGGCAGCTTTCGCTTTCTGTCATTTGCGGTCTTCTAGCCGGAGTAATTATCGGTAAAGTCACCGAATATTATACTTCCCATTCGTATAAGCCGACGCAGAAAATCGCCGAGAGTTCCCAAACCGGTTCTGCAACCGTCATTATCGGTGGCATCGGCCTTGGAATGATATCCACTGCGATTCCAGTGGTTACGATAGCTGCGGCAATCGTTATGTCCTACCTTTTCGCTACCGGATTCACATTCGATCCGGCATATATAAGCAACGGCCTTTATGGCATCAGCATCGCCGCTGTCGGAATGCTTTCCACTTTGGGGATAACACTTGCAACTGACGCATACGGCCCCATTGCAGACAATGCCGGAGGGAATG
>Ga0172377_10006540_pt1 | contig 12001 bp, 13 predicted proteins | sample Pumphouse3metaG_FD_119749 | JGI IMG/M metagenome (GOLD analysis project Ga0172377, IMG submission 119749) | Leachate microbial communities from a municipal landfill in Southern Ontario, Canada - Pumphouse #3 metaG | ecosystem: Engineered > Solid waste > Landfill > Unclassified | place: Canada... | reverse complement strand
GAAACCATCGCAAAGGCAAAAATAGAAATCATTTGCGAAAGGTTGTTGTTGCTGGTAAAATCAAAACTGGCAGTTGTTAAAATACGTGTAAAATAGTTAAAAAATATTTTTAAAGCAAAATATCCCATTACCATAAAAGCCGTCAATGCAAAAGGAAATAAAAACTCGACAATGTTCCAAAGTCCTGGTACAAAAACTGCACCCAAAACAAAACAGACATTGATGGTCATAGAGTACGTTAAAGGAATGGTCATTAAACTGACTTCAGCATTAGAATTTTTAAGCGCTTCATATTGGGCTGTTTTTTTAAACAAATTAAATTGTTGTGTATTCCAAAAAAGAAATTTGAAATGTAAAAATGCAAACAGCACAATAAATATTAACGAAAGTGCGGTAACAACAGAGAGCCAATCTCCTTTTAATAGTGCTGGGAATACAAAATCAAAGGTTGCCATTGGCACACCTTGATGGGGCACTAAAAACATCAAGTACATAAAAAATGAAACCGATAAACCGCCTGCACCTAAGGCACTTAGAAAACACATGGGTGTAAATTTTTCTCTTAATTGCATATAAGTCCTTCTTATAATTTTAGATTAAATAATATGTAATATTACAGTAAAAAACTTTAGACAATATTAAGTCATATTATTAATAAAACTTATATAATTATATTCTTATTATTTGGCTTTACCTTTATATAATCGTAGATATAATACACTATTTTAAAAATTATAAGGTTTCTTAATTAATGTTACAAATTCTTGTACCAAAAGATTTATTTGAAGATATTGTGAGCACTAAAACAAAAATCATAGAAAAGAAAGTGAGTAACTATTGGAAAAAAGAGTTACTCGATATTGCTATAATCAATGACACCATACAGTATGAAATAAAAACAATAAAGAAACTGAAAATTGCCAATGAATTTGGTGAGGAAAAACCCAATATTGTGGTGGAATGCCAAAAAGTTGATTACAACGTCAAAAAAAATATCTTTGAGTTTTATTTGGGAAAAATTATAGAACAACGCAATGTTGCCATTCAAGATGACTACAAAGATACGCTGATTCAACAGCTTTTAAAAGAGAAAGAAGCCATGCAAGAGAGTATGAATAAAGACCATTTAACACAACTTTATAACAGACGAAAACTCGATGAAGATTTACTCACTTTTACTGCTCAAAACAACGCCAAATATTTGAGTGCAGTTTTCATAGATGCGGATCGATTTAAAGCCATTAACGACAACTTTGGACACGATACAGGCGATCGCGTTTTAAAGGTTATTGCCAATAAAATCAAAACCCATGCCAACAGGCTCAATGGAGAAGTGTATCGATATGGAGGAGAAGAGTTTGTCATGTTGTGTTTTTTACCTCACGAACAACTGTTGCAAGGTTTACACTATTTAAAAGAGGATATTAAATCCCATAAGATTTTACATCCACAAAAAGAGATCAGCGTAACAGTAAGTATGGGAGTGGCATTTTGGAAAAATTATACGAATGTTGAAGCGTTTTTAAAAGAAGCAGACAATGGCGTATTTAAAGCCAAACACAATGGAAGAGATACGATTGAAGTGTGTTTATAGCCAGAGTTTTCTGGCTATAAACAAAAATTATTTTGCGATTTTTCCTGCGATTTCTTGAATATCGGCATCTGTTAAAGTACTTACTTGCCCTTTCATTAAACCTTTAAGTGCTCCACCGTAGCTTCCATCTTTATATCCATTCATTGCAGCTACAAATTCAGCTTTTGTCATATCTTTAATCACTTTAGATTTTCCCATTGCAGCAGTTTCTCCGCTTGCACCATGACATGATGCACATTTTGTCGCATAAACATCTGCAAATGATACACACGCCAATGCAAAAATTGAAAGTAAAATTTTTTTCATTAAGTTCTCCTGTTTTTTTTGTTTTTGTTATATAAACGAGTAGATTTTAATATATTTAAACTTTGAGTTTAATTTGAAGTAGAAATTCTGTATATAAATGCGAAGAAATAATAACCAGAAGAGGAGGAGGTTCTTCTGGTTATAAAAAGTTATTTTCCAATAAAATTAGCAATAGCCTCAATGTCTGCATCACTTAAAGGTGCTGCTTGTCCTTTCATTAACCCTTTCATAGGTCCACCATATGTTCCATCTTTGTAGCCTTTCATCGCTGCAACGATTTCTGCTTTTGACATATCTTTGATGATTTTTGATTTACCTAACGCTACTTTTTCACCGTTTGCTCCATGACAACCTGCACATTTTTGATAGGCTTCAGTTGCAAAAAGTGAACATGCGAGTAAAGTACTTAAAATAACTATTCTTTTCATTGTCTATTCCTTTTTTTATTGATAAGTAAATTGTAATGTAAAAAAAAGAAGATGTATTTGATTTATGTCAATAAAAAGTATTAATGAAGAATAATTAATACTTTTTATTTTTAAAGAAAAATTAATTTAAAGCAAGAAGCTCTTTTTTTAAATCATCTTTATTGATTTTATTTTTATTAGAAGAGATTAAAGGCAACGATTTTTTGTAAATAATCTTTTCTGGAATCATATAACTCGCCAAATGTTTTTTAAGCTCAAATAAAATTTCATTTTTGGCTAATTCACTGCGTGCTGAGTAAAATAAAATAATCTCTTCTTCAATCTCATCGTTTGGAATGGATATAACCGCACATTGAGTCACTTCTTTGATGTTATCGTAGACAACCGATTCAATTTCTACCGGAGAGACCCTAAAGCCTTTTGTTTTAATCATATCATCGTGTCGTGAAACAAAATAAAAATACCCTTCTTCATCTTTATACACATAATCCCCGCTGGCAACTACAATTTCATCGTTAAGTTGTCCTTCTAGGTTGATGACATTCTTTAATATTTGAATCGATTTAAACCGCTCTTGTGTCTCTTGAGGAGCATTCCAAAACCCTTTATAAATGTAAGAACCTCTGTGAATAAGCTCACCAATTTCTCTTGGAGCACACTCATATCCCTCTTTATTAATCACATACAACTCCACATCGGGAATAGCTTTTCCAATAGAGTTGGGTCGAATTTTTAATTGAGTGGGTTCTAAATAGGTGCTTCTAAAGGCTTCTGTCAATCCATGCATGGAGTAAAATTGGGCACTTTGGAAATATTTTTCAATGTCTGCAATCATTTTAGGCGTAACTTTTCCCCCTGAAGAGGTAATGATTCGTACATTATCAAGTAATTTAGAGTTGGGCAATCGATGTTCATCTTCATCAAACATTTGCGTAATGTTAATGGGCATTAAAGGAATCACACTCACTTTGTCTTTAATGATATGATTGAAAAAATCGCCTGCTAAGACAAAACGATGTAAAGCTAACGTGGCTCGTTTGTACAAAGAACAAAAGATTTGATTTAAACCATAATCCAAGTTAAAAATTAAAATCCCCGAAATAACATCGTCTGGGGTTAAGTGTAAATACTGAGAAACGACTCTGGCGCTATCAATTAAATTTCGATGAGAAATGACAATACCTTTAGGAAAGCCGGAACTGCCAAAACTATATGTAATAACAGCACTGTCATGCCCATTGATATTGCACGTGTACTCTTTGTTGTAGTATTTGGAAATCTCTTCAAATGAGGCTATCTCTTTAGAGGTGGTTTCATACGAAATAATGTGTCCGTCAAATTTAATCTCTTCAATGGATTCAAGTTTGAGTTTATCGGTGATAATGCATTTAATATCGCAATCTTTAATGATGTATTCGACTTGTTCAGGTTTTAAGAGTTTCGTTAAGGGAACCAGCACATAGGAAGTTGAAAGTATCGCTAAAATGGCAACAACTTGGTCAATGCCTTTGTTGGAATAGACCCCAATTCGGCTCCCTTTTGGAAGATTTAATTCCCGTAAGTAATATGCAATTTGATTGACTTTGGAATACAATTGCGCGTAACTAAGAGTTTTATCATCTAAAATTAAAGCCGTTTTCGTAGGATTTGAAACATTGGCATCTTCAATGAGGGTTCTGATACAATTTATAGACATAAGGGCTCCTTTAGTTACGTACTGCCATCGTCCAAATATCGTAATTGCTGTCCATTACAATACTTGGATTATGGCTTGAGTTTAATATCTTTTTATAAAAAAAAGAGACAATATTTTGAATATCTTCTTGGTGCAATACTTTGGTAATGCCACCTGTAAATATCAAAGAGTTTAACGCATTTAACTTCAATGTAATATAGGCTTTATTATAGCTAGAAACTTTACACAATACTAAGAAAATTGCCAGTTGCATAAGTACTTTGAGTGCTTTTGGGCTTTGTTCTTCAAAAATATTTTCAGTCACTTTTAAATACGCCAACAACTCATAGACAAATTCATTGTTTTTAGCACTAAAAATCAATGACTCTTTGGATTTAAATACACCCAGTTTTTTAAAAACCAATCGGTCATACTCATTTTCATTTAAAATATTGTCCATAATTAAATCTTTTGAGTAGTGAATATCCGTTGTTGCTCCACCAATATCAATGAGAATATAGGGATCAACGACTTTAAACTTACCATCAAGCAGATTCAATGTTTTATTGACAATATAAGGCGTTGGGTAAATTTGATTTGACGTGATGTCATAAAGGTGTTTAATATCCTCTTTTCCTACAATATCCGCTTGGTACAAATTGGTTAAATACTCTTTGAGTTCTTCTTCATGAATGTGCAGTTTATGGTCAATAATATTGGGAAGAACAACGGCATTGCTAATATGCTGTTGTAAAAAATTGGCATCGTCTTTATTGCCAACATAAACAATATTCGAATAGTTGATTTTTCCCAAATAATCGAGTAACTCTTGACCAAAAACACCGTTTACGCCATCAATGGCACCCACGACAATCACAACATCAATTAAATCGCTGGGAATTGAGCTTTCTTGAATATGAGAATACAACACTGTATCGATAATATTAATTCCAGAGTTGTACGCAATGTTGGTGGCATATTTGAGTGAAAAAGATTTGGAAAGTCCAATAATAAGCGTACTTAAACCTCCGTTTGCAGAAGAACAAATAAAGATTTCTTCTTTTTTGTACTTAGAAATCGTCTCTTCGCATTTACTTTTTAAATCATCATAAATGTCTTTGTTGAAATCTCTGAAATGTTGTTCGACACATCCATTGGCACTGAGTTTAAAATAGGTGCTTCCTATGTCAATTAAAAGTTTGTTGTGATTCATTGCATAATTCCTATATCGTGGATAATATCATTGACAATTGATGTGGTATCTTTGGTTAAATCGCACTTTGATTTCTCATATTCAAAACATCTGTCTGAAATAGGCACTTTTCCTCGTTTGATAATACGAATATTTTTTTGAGCATCTCGAATGGTTATCATCTCATTGTTATTAATAATATGAGGAGAAAAAGGGACATCAATAATGCCATTTTTAATGCTGTTAAACGCTTTTCGCCACAAGGTATCTGCTGGGTCATTTAAAACCGCACTCATAATATCCATGACTTCTTGCGTTAAAATCTCTTCCTCTTCTTCGTCGACAATCTTGGGAAGTCCATTTAAAATTCGCAACGTATATTGTGTGTTGGCAACTGTTTTAGCGTTGGCTTCTTTGGTGGGAATTCCACTGGCTTCTTCTCTGGTTTTCGTAATAATTTTATCCGCACCCACCATAGAAGCAATCACCGTACTCATATTAATGAGTTGTTCAGCATAGTCTTTATTGGTGGGGAATGCACCCATCCATTGGTGATAGACTAAATTGATTTGGGCATCTTCACAATTAAAAAGTTTTGCATAGTGTTTTGAGAGTTTTTTAATCACATTTCCCATGACAATATCTTGATTCATAGAACCCGTTTGAGAAAAGGACACGGAAAAAGATTTCACGCCTTCTTCAAGTGATAGTAACATTTCAATAATTTGAATGACAATCGTAATCGCAGGCGGTACAAGTGTTGCGGTGAGTGGCCCAAACGATTCACGGTTAATGGGTTCATTTAAACCTGAATACTTCGCACACACTTTTTCTACATATTTCCAGTATAAAAAGGCTTTATCCAAAGGAAAGTTTTTTGAATAAGGAAGTAAATAGGTAATGGGACCGCCTTCAATTTCAAAAATTCCTGAAGCCAACGCCGTTTCAATAAGCAACCTTGCATCGGGAGTTCCATGTCGCAATGAAATGGGTTTATTAAAATGGGTCATCATTTTTCGTGAAGTTCGGTATCCGTGCGTTACAAGAGGATAACCATTGAGCATGTCGACTTCATTCTCTTCAGATAATCGCAACATCTTTTGAGCCGTTGCGTAGTCATTAAGCCTTGTGTTTGAATCAATGGTACAAGGAAGCACATCGACATTGGCATCGACGAAAAATTCGTATAAGGCAAACATCTTTTTATAGGTCGGAAATCCTCCACGAGGTTGCACCAACATCTTCTTTTTTTGTTTAAAATGATGCGAAATAAAGAGTTCTTTGTTGGCATTTTTAATAAAGTCTTCTACTTCGGCAAAATCGAAATTATCAACGAATTCATTGCTTAAAATAATGTTTCGTTCTTCTTGTAATAAACTGCTCATTTTCGCTCACTCATAAATTTTTCTAACTCATCAAGTCCGGTGTTTAAGTCCACTTGGTGAAAAACCAAATCAAATCCATAGTTTTTGAACTTGGGAACAATATTAGAAGCATCGCCAGTACCCACGACTAAGTTTCCCCCAATCATAAAAACGACATTGTCTAACAGATTGCCATATTTGGCTTTTAAAAAGTTCACTTCTCGACACCACCCTTCAGCTTCACCATTGAGTGATGAAATGAGCAAAATATCGGAATTGGTTTCAACCACTGCATCGAAAAACTCTTCTAAATAGGTATTGACACCCAAATTAAATACTTCAAACCCTCTGGCTTGCAACGACAAATCAATCAGCCTATTTGCGACCACGTGAATATCATTACCAACGACGCCTGTGACTACTTTCATATTGTTTACCTAATGTAATAAATTATTCTCATAAAAGGCGGTATTGTAGCTAATTTTGAGTAAATTTTAGTTAAAATAAGCCACTAGCAATTATTAAGGGGTAAATTATGAGTTTTAATACAGCCGATTTGTGCGATGAGTTTTTTGATAAGGTTCGAGTGTTAGACCCCACGTTTAAATCGTACGGGGGAAAAGAGAAGATTTGTGGAACAATTGTAACCATAAAATTGGATAAAAATAACCACGATTTGGCCATGATGTTAAAAAATGAAGAGGGTGGCAATAAAATTGTTGTTGTCGATGTGGCACAAGAGTATTATGCCGTTGTGGGTGACAACTTAATGCGTTTTGCTTTTGATAACAATTGGGCAGGAATTATTGTCAATGGTTATGTGCGTGATATTGTTCAAACTAAAAAATTTCCTGTAGGACTTTTTGCCCTAGGAACGTGTCCACGAAAATATATTTCACAAACATCCGCTCAAAGAGGTGTGGAAGTGAGTTTTGAAGGTGTTGTTTTTAAAGAAGGCGATTACGTTTATGCCGACAATGACGGTATTATTATCAGCAGTGAGAAATTAAACTAAAGAATAAGTAACTTAAAAGTGATATTTGACTTGAAATTTGATATGATGTCAAATGGAAAAGTCAAATATAAAATTGCTGTATGGCCGTAAAGATTGGATACTTTTTTTATCTTTTTTAGCATTTATTGCGTTGATTAATCTTAAAAATCACTACGATACATTTGTTCAGTTCAAGTACAACGAACTTTTTCATACGCAAGGAACTGTTGTCAATATTTATCCCAAAGACAATTTTAATGTTCTGAAACTTCAAACTCCTCACTTTGATTTTTTTACCTCGGTGTCGTTGGCTGAACCTTTAGAACGCTTTGATCATGTTTCGGTGATGATTGTCAGTAATCGAACCAACTTTTTTGAGTATTTAAAAGGTTTTTATGCGCCCAGTATCAATGTGTATAAAATCAGTCATTTGGAAAACAGTAAAACGGCTTTATCAAAGTTTGTTGCCAATCAGCATAGTCTGCCACTTTTTCAAGAATTGTACAATGCGTTATTTTTTGCCATTCCTATTTCCAAAGAGTTACGGGATATTTGTGCCAATTTTGGGATTTCACATCTTATTGCTATTTCAGGTTTTCATCTGGGTGTGATTGCGTTTGTGGTCTATTGGCTTTGTTATTATCCGTACTCCTATTTTCACAGCCGCTATTTTTCTTATCGAAATAAAAAGTTTGATATTTTACTTTTAACGGTGTGCATACTGTTTGTTTATTTACTCTTTACTTCCATTGTTCCTTCTTTTTTAAGAGCCTTTGTGATGTTTTGTTTGGGGCTTTTTTTTCTGAGAAGTCATATCAAACTCTTTTCTTTTGAGACGTTATTGATTGCTACTTTGCTGATTTTAGCGTTGTTTCCGACTTATGTTTTTTCTATTTCTTTGTGGTTTTCCATTGCAGGTGTTTTTTATATTTTTTTGTATTTGGAGTATTTTAGGCATTTACCCAAAGTAGGGCAGTTTTTTTTGTTTAATGCATGGATTTATTTGGCAATGAATCCCATTACCAACTTCTTTTTTGGAACCACCTCTTACTTACAACTTTTTTCTTCTGTCTTAACGCTTATTTTTACACTCTTTTATCCCATTATTGCCGTGTTACATCTTATTGGTTATGGTGGAATTTTTGATCAGTATTTGTTAAAGATGTTTCAACTTAACGCTTACAGTTCGGAAGTGTTAACCCCTTTTTGGTTTTTTGTGGTGTACTTGCTTTTTTCTTTATGGGCTATAAAGAAAAAAGCAGTGTTTATTGTGTTAAATGTGATGTTAGTAGGTTTTACGGGCTATATTTTTTATATTAATAGTACGCATTATTAGCATTGGAACTGAGTTTATCGAGTGTATATTTCATATCTTCATCTAAATCCATGTTTTGTCGCATCCATGTTAAATAACCAGCATCGATTTTAGCGACTTCTGAAGTGGTTTTTCCTTTGTATTTTCCAAATTTAAAGGTTTCGATAAATACCGGTGTTTTGGTTAATTCCACCAGTTTATCAATTGGATTATAATCAGGATAACTGACCTTACATTGTGCTACTAATTTGGATAAAAAGAGTTTCATCACCAAAACATCGCCAATGGCATCGTGTGCCTTGATGACAATATTGTTTTTAGTCGCCTCTTCTTGTTCCGTTTTATACAATTCAAGTGCATATCGAATATATTGCAATCGATGATATGGCAACTCTTTAAAAAGATGTTTGGCACATCGTAAGGTATCAATGAGTTGAAGTCGTGGTTCAAATCCCTCTTTTTTTATCATTTCCAAATCAAAACTGATATTGTGTGCAATAAGATAGTTCTCTTGATGATTGAGCGCTTCTAATCGTTTGAAAAAATTCGTTTGTGTAGCTTTGGGTTTTTTTTCCAATAAATCAGGTGTGATATTATGCACTTCCATGGCTTCAAGTTTAATGGCAACATCACAAGAGCATAACTCATCATAAATTTCTAAAGGAGCTTTGGCATCAACAATCATGGCTCCAAATTGGATAATTCTGTCCTCTTCTTGGTTTCCTGTGGTTTCTGTGTCAAACAGTATGTATTTTGGCAAAATAGCTCCTTTTTATAGTATTAACATTCCATCACCATAAGAGTAAAAGCGATACTTCTCTTTTATGGCAATGTCGTACAATTCGAGTGTTTTTTCAAGTCCAATAAATGAAGCCACCAACATAATCAGCGTTGATTTGGGTAAATGGAAATTGGTCAGCAAATGATTGACTCTTAGTGGCGTATTTACGGGGTTTAGGAACAAATCACACTCTCCAAGTTCTTGGTTAGTTCTAAAGAAGTACTCGATTGTTCTTGTAACAGTTGTTCCCACAGCAAGAAGCGGTTTATCGCTTTGTATGATGGCTTTGGCTAGTATAGGCACTTCATAATATTCACTGTGCATAGGGTGTTCTAAAATATCGTCCACATCTACGGGTTTAAACGTGCCTGCCCCCACATGCAGGGTTAAATACTCCAAGGTATATTTTTCTTGAAGGGCTGAAAATAATTCAGGCGTAAAATGCAATGACGCTGTTGGTGCTGCAACGGCTCCGTAATTTTTTGCAAAAAGGGTTTGATAGTGTGTGTCATCACTTTTTTCATCACTTCGATTCATATACGGAGGCAAAGGCAAATGACCAATTTGGTTAAATACTTCAATTAACGATAAGAAGTCTAACTCTTTGTCATTTTGTGTAAATTTAACCTCTCTTGTCCCATCTTGATTGAGCTTTAAAACGACTGCTTTTAAATTATTATCAAATAAAAGTTGAGTACCAACTTTGACTTTTCCCCCAATTAAACATAAGAATTCATTGTTTAAAAGAGGTTTGTTAAAAAGCAGTTCTACTTTTCCCCCACTTTGTTTGTGTCCAAAAATACGGGCTTTTATTACTTTAGTATCATTAAGTAAAATGTTTAAATTATGGGGTAACACATCTAAGAGATGTTTAAATGTGGTATGCGTTATGGTATTGGTTTTTCTGTCATACACCAGCAGTTTGGCATCACTGGCAGGTTCTACCGGATACGTGGCTATGAGCTCTTTGGGTAAAGCATAGTCATAGCTCGACGTCTTAAGCGGATCTAAAATCTTATTCATCCTCATCTTTAGGTGCGGGATTAAATACTTTAGCAATATAAATTGAAACACCATACAACAGAGTTAATGGTCCTGCCATTAAAAACTGAGTTAATACATCGGGTGGTGTTAAAAGAGCAGATACGATAAAAATTAAAACAATGGCGTATCGGAAAAAACCTTTAAGCATTTTGTCATCAACCAAACCAATTTTGGCGAGGAAAAAGGTAATAACGGGTAATTCAAAAGCAATTCCAAAACCAAAAAGGATTTTAGTAAAAAAGCCCACATACATCCCAATACTTGGAAAAACTGTAACAACGGTGTTACCAAAGTTAATTAAAAATTCAAATCCAAAAGGGACAACCACATAATAGGAAAATGAGGCTCCCATTAAAAACATTAAGGTGGCAAAAAATACAAAAGGCAATGCCAATCTTTTTTCATGGTCATATAATCCTGGGGCTAAAAAAAGCCACAATTGCCAAAAAATAACCGGTAAAGAGATAATAAATCCCGTAAAAAAAGATACTTTTAATGCAGTAAAAAACGTCTCTTGCATTTCAATGGCGACCATAGAAGACCCAGGTGGTAAAATGGCTTTAGCCGGAACCATCATCCACTCTAAAATGGGTTCATAAAAAGAGAAACAGACAAAAAACATTACAATAAGGGTTATTCCTGAAATGACCAATCGTTTTCGTAAATCAGCAATATGCGGTTTTAAATCTTCAAACATTAGGCGTTTGCTCCTTCTTCATCTTTTTTATTGACTTTAAATTTATCGCTTGCAACCGCAGACTCTTTTTTCTTAAACGATACTTTCTCTTGGATTGGCTCTACTGGTGTTACTGATGGAGTAGGGGTGGTTTTGGGTTCTTCATTTAAAATATCGTTGAGTCCCAAATCAAGATTTTCAAGTTTTACCGTAGATTTGACATTGTCAATTTGGGCTTTAAACTTACTGGCTTCTTCTTTCATATCAGAAAGTTGTAACTCATTGTCAAGTGTTGATTTGGCTTCATCAATGCTGCTTTTAAATTTTTTAAAAAAACGAGCCACTTCTACCATAGCCGTAGGAAGTTTCTCAGGTCCCAAAGCAATAACTGCAATAATTGCAATCAGCATAATTTCAAAAAAACCCATTCCAAACATAGTTGACTCCACCTTTATAATTAAGGGAGAGATTTTACCTTATTTTTGATAAAATCTTTCTATAAAATTTATGGGAGTTTAGATGAAAATTATTGTTCTTTTAGTAATTGGAATTATTTTGTATTTTATTGCACGAAATTATAAAACAGAAAAATTTCAAAATATTCAATTAAATGTTAAAGAGAAGTTTGATGG
>Ga0172377_10006537_pt1 | contig 12005 bp, 13 predicted proteins | sample Pumphouse3metaG_FD_119749 | JGI IMG/M metagenome (GOLD analysis project Ga0172377, IMG submission 119749) | Leachate microbial communities from a municipal landfill in Southern Ontario, Canada - Pumphouse #3 metaG | ecosystem: Engineered > Solid waste > Landfill > Unclassified | place: Canada... | reverse complement strand
TCCTTCGATAGTCATTGACCGGAAAAGAAGTCGTGATATCTTCAACCGTTTCAAAACCTGATCTAATAATCAAATAAGTTCCCGAAATAAAGAAATAAATTAAAACGATACTAAGAATATATCTTTTCATAAACACCATTCCTTTCTTATCTTGATAAAACCATTTCCCATTCCATAAGTTCTCCTCCAGTAACCGGTTGAATGATTTTTTTCCCTGTAAAACGAAAGCCCATTTTTTGATAAAACTCGATTGCTTTTTGATTGCCTTCCAAAACAAACAATGCCACAGTTGGTTTGGTAAGGCGTTTCAGCGCTTCCTGAAACAAAGCTCTTCCAATTCCGTTTCGTTGATAATCCTTCAAAATATATATAGCTACTATCTCGGAAGCCGGTTGGTGCGAAACATGACTTCTTGCCTCATCCAAGTAACTGACGAAACCGATAACTCTTCCATCCACCTCCGCAACCAATGTATTTTCGGGATGGCTTTTGGCATAATTTATTCTGTTCTCCAATTTTACCGTATCTAAAAAAGAGTGGGGCATAAGGCCGGGATAGGTTTCCATCCAAGCGGTGTAATGCACATAACCTCTTTCATAAGCATCATCGGAAGTTGCTTCTCTGATAAGAAATTTCATTTTTCCCCCTTCAAAAATTAAGTAAAGTTTTCGCAGTTGCTTCTTTTGCAAGCAAAAAAATTAAATTGCTCTTTATGTTTTTTGAACCCTCGAAATTTAATCAATCTTTGTTTGTATTAACACTTTAAGTATATCATATTTTTTACAAAATTCCTTCCATTTTGGTTTTTTAAAAAATTTTAAAAAACTGTGCAAATTGCTTTTTTGACGTTATTAATATATATAGAAATCAAAAAAAGAAAACAAAAAAGGCCTGATTGCAAATTAACGTTCATCAAACCTATTGTTTTTAAGATGGTGATCCGTACGGGATTCGAACCCGTGAATGCATGCGTGAAAGGCATGTGAGTTAAACCACTTCTCCAACGGACCTATGAATGGCGGAGCAGGAGGGATTTGAACCCTCGCACCAGTTTCCCGGTCTACGCCCTTAGCAGGGGCGCCTCTTCAGCCACTTGAGTACTACTCCAACGCTTAAATATTTTACACTAAATTAGCTTTTTTGTCAAACAATTTTAATAATCTTTTTTCTTATTACCGGAAAAATCGCCATTATAGCTAAAAGAAGAGTATTTTTGCATAACTTAACTATTCCGAGTCAAAATATTATTACATTACTGTCAAGGAAGGAAGTATTTGATGCCAAAGTTAGAATGTGAAGTCCGGAACTGTGCTTTTAATTATGATAGATTTTGCACAAAAGACGGGATAACCGTCGATGGTCCCGCTTCGCGCCGAAAACGCGAAACCAGCTGTCATAGTTTTATGTCCCGGGAAATTGAAACCCTAAACTTCGAGTTCGCCAAATTTGGGGTAGATTCTGATGGAAATAATGAAGTGTGGTGTGATGCCATTATGTGCGTATATCAACAAGGCGACCGCTGTTTAGCTGACCGAATCAAAATAAAAGCAGTTGGGGGATTCCCGAGCGAAAGAAGAAACCACACCCAAAGCGCTTCATCGGTCGATGAAACAATGTGTCAAACATTTGAATACAAAGAGTCTTAAACCCCAAAATCTACACGGGGTTTTTTTCATAAATTTGCATTGTTTTTTAATTGCAAATCTTACCGTTTAGTGTTATGATATTTCAGATTTAAAAAATGAAAAATCGAGGTAAATACATGAACAAAAAACAACCGTGGCGCGATTTATTGGTTGAAGATTTATCTGTGGCGGATATCGTCCTTTTAGGTATCCCTTTTGACGAAAACTGTTCCTGCGGGGAAGGAACAAGATTCGCGCCGGATAAATTACGCGAATTGTCGGGATATCTTCCGCCAGTAACCGAAAACGGGGAAATCATCTTTGCAAAACTCTTTGACTTTGGCAATGTAGATAAGGAAGAATCAATCGAATTTTTCTTTAAAAAAGTTGCAACCAAAGCTTTCGAAGTGATTTCCAGCGGTAAGTTTCCGATTTTTTTAGGCGGGGACCATTCGGTAAGCATTCCTTTAAAACAAGCATTTGCAAAATTCCATCAGGGAAAACGAATTGGGATTATCCATTTTGATGCGCATGCGGATATATGTGATATATATGATGACAGTAAACTGTCTCATGCTTCCGTTAACGCAAGAGCTCTCGAAACCGGTTTTAAAGATTCGGATATCATGATGGTGGGCATACGCTCCTTTGAGATCCAAGAACTTTCCTTTTTAGAAAACCATCCCCACCAAGTGTTGCTTGCATCGCAACTCGATTCCTTAAAGGAAACCGGAATTGCCAATGAAATCATTACCTATTTTGCCAGTTTTGACGCCATTTATTTATCGGTAGATATCGATGTTTTGGATCCTGCCTATGCACCGGGAACCGGAACACCGGAAGCAGGAGGATTATCGTCGCGCCGTCTTATCAATATTATACGCAAATTAGTTCAACAATTGCCGATAAAGGCGATGGATTTAGTGGAAATTTCGCCGCCAAGAGATGTCAACGACATCACTTCTTGGGCAGGACTCAAGTTATTGCTTGAGGTCTTTTCGATAAAAGGACAAAAAAAAGGAAGAAATTAGTAAAATGAAACACATGATGCTTGATTGTTACGGTTCAACCGAATCGAAACTTGATGATGTGAAATACATCAATAATATGTTAAACCACATTGCTTACGAGGTAGGTGTTGTAACGGTCGCTCCGCCTTTCCTACTTCCTTACTATTATGGGGTGGATCAAAACGATATGGGAGTCAGTGCCTTTTTATTCCTTAAAGGCGGTCACATCACAATTCACACCTTTCCGCTTCGGGAGTGCTATTTCATCGATATGGTTTATGACGGCGAATATGATGTGGAAAAAGCCTATGCGCTATTTAAACGTCTATTACCGTTTGAGGAAACCAGAAGCTCCGTGCAAATCAGCGAACGCAAAATCGGCGAATTCCGAAATGTCCCGGTTAATCCCGACGAAGACTTTGGTCCTCACATCTTCGCTCGTATCGAAGCTTCCCAAGAACCGACGATGGAAAACTTTTTTGAATTTTTGGAAGACATCATTGACAAAGTCAATATGACGCCAATCATCCGTCCTTATGTAATAAAAGATGTAATGAACAATTACACCTATTTGTCGGGCATGGTAATGATAGCGGAAAGCCACATTTCCCTTCATTACAACTACAAAACCGGTATCATTTATTTTGATTTATTCTCATGCAAAATGTTTGATTATTCGATTCTTGATAAACTGTTGAAAGAAGAATACGGAACACTTTTATCTTATGTAATCATCCCCAGGGGAACCAAACACAGATACAATCGGGTATCAAGCATGCTTAAAAAAGAAGAAATATACAATTCCGCTTGGAAGAAACATATTTCCGAATAAAAACAGAAAAGCACTTCAGGGGAAGTGCTTTTTATTGTATATATGTTTTATGGCCTAATCTTGCAATACAGGTGATCGTTGTTTTGATGAAATTGGATTTTGACAAACAAAAATTCTTCCAATTCGTTTAAGATTTGGTACAACATGGCGCGGTTTTCAAACTCGGTGCGTTCCTTTGGAAGAGGAAGCGACTTCATGTCCTCCCGCATCCCTTTCAATTCCTCAAGGCGTATAGTAGCCATGTCTTTATATCCAATATCGTTCTTCAATGTTGCAACAAAACGTGCTATATCAATGCTTACCGGATACACTTCGATAATGCGTTCGAAGTACTTGGCGATTCGGGATAAATATTCCAGTTGGGTATTTCGCATAAACAGGTAGTTCAAATGGTATTCGGAATTGTTAAATAGCAGGTTATTGTGGTAGTAGCTCGCATCTTCCAAGGCTTTGTTCACCATTTCTTTGGCTAAGTCCAGTTCTTCATTAAGAATCGTCCATGACAATTCTTTTTGTAGAGCTTTCGCAATATTTGCCAGAATATTGCTTATGGATTTGTCGATCTCGGCTTCTTTTTTCATGAGTTTTTGTTCACTGTTCGGCATGTATAAGTTGACAATTAAAGCAATCATTACGGGAATGATTAAAATCAAAACTTCATTTAACAGAATCGAAAACTTTGCTTCCACCAATAGATGGGTCACCAAAACCGTAGCCACAACCAATCCCTCTTGCATTTTTACCAAATAAGCAAGCGGAATGAAGATAATTAAAAAGACCCCGAAAACTATAATGTAAAAGCCAAAAGCATAAAACAATGCCCCCGATAATGCCAAAGCAATCAGACTGATGATTATCCGTTTGAAAGCCATTTTAAACGATTCTTTTTTCGTCGATTGAATGCTGAGAAGGGCGATTACTCCGGCGGTAGTGGCGTATTGCAAGTCAAGTGCGGATGTGATTAGAATAGTGACAATAGCAGCTATCGTCATTTTTAAAGCGGGCAAAATTAGGCTGCGCATATTTTCCTCCTGGTTATTTTTTTTATTTTATCACAGTTGGGTGGATATATCTATCATTATGCAACCGGCAAAAAATTAAAACCGTTTACATTCAAAAAATGCGCATAATTCCTTGACACATTTAAATAATAACAGTATACTATAGTAAACAAAAAAGAATCATAATGTTAGAGGTAGCGATGCAGAAGAGTATGATAGGGAGGAGACATCCGATGAACTATCAGAAAGGCAACCATCGCCGAACGTTGGAAGTAGGTATACTGCTAACGTGGGATTATACGGAATACGTATAATACTCCTACTATCGAATAGTAGTGGCGCTAACACAAACGGGTTTATTCCTACTTGTGTCTTAGAAAGCGTCTTATGATGCTTTTTTTGTTTTTAAAGTAAATTTTAAAAAGAAAGGAAGAAAACCATGAAAAAATTATTTTTAATGCTTTTTGTTTTGTTAACAAGCGTTTCGTTAGTTTCCTGCGGTGCCAATGAAGAAGAATACACCGTTACCAGAGAGGAACAATTTATCGTCGGTATGGAATGCAATTATGCACCATTCAACTGGACCGAAAACACTAAAACACCATATAACTACCCAATTGCCAATTTTGAGGGTAAATTTGCGGATGGCTATGACGTCCAAATTGCCAAAGCTATTGCTACGGTTCTGGGGAAAGTGTTAGTCATTCAAAAACTCGATTGGGATGCCTTAATCCCACAACTCGAATCAGGCAAAATCGATGCTATTATTGCCGGGATGAGTCCAACCGAGGAAAGAAAGCAATCAGTCGCCTTCACCGAAAGTTATTACACTTCTACCCATGTTATTTTACTTCCCAAAACTTCCAGCTTTGCCAACGCCAAGACCTTGAACGATTTTTCCGGCGCAAGAGTCGTCGGCCAACACGGTACAATATATGACGATTTGATTCCGCAATTAACCGGTGCTACCCATCAAACACCGTTAAAAACCATTCCGGACATTTTAACCGCTATTTTAAGTAACAAGAGCGATTGCACCATTTTGGAAAAGCCGGTCGCAACCGGAATTGTTGCAGGTCAACCAGATTTAACTTTCATCGAATTAGAAGATGGTTTTGAGGTTAGCGAAGAAGATATTGTTGTTTCGGTTGCGGTTAGACTAAATGAAACAACTTTGGTAAGTCAAATCAATGAAATCTTATTCGGAATCAGCGAAAACGCTCGTTTAGCCTTAATGGAACAAGCAGTAAATAGAGCCAACTAGAGAGTTGATAAAAAATGCGAAGGTTTCCTCATATAACCTATTATCTAATAGGTTTGGGTGTATTGTTGTTTGGGTTAATTTCTCTTTTCAACAATGCGTCCTATCAAATTTCGATTATCACTCGTCTTAATCCTGCTTTTTCCGTTATTTCGCTTATTGTGGCTATTGTAACTCTTGGTTTATTTACCTATCAGTTGCTTGCAAAAAAGCATTGTTCACAACTTGATAAAATCCTTAAATACCTAAAATGGGTAATGTTATCGATTATCCTCATTTCCCTCCTTGAATATTTAGTTTTCCCAATAATTAGGGCTTTTATCGAAATAAAAGACCTAAATGCCATCCCCCCGAAAAGCGAATTTTTGCAATCGATTGCCTATATCATTACCCGTTTTGCCAAAGATTTGCTTAAAGGCGTGCTTATAACAATAGAGTTATCCTTGGTCGGCACCCTTGCGGGATTGCTTTTGGCGATGCTTTTGGTTTCCCTAAGAATCCTAAAGCCTCAAAAACACGATTCCGAAATCGCGGCTTTCTTGAAAACCTTCTTCAACAAAGTTTCCGCCCTTTATGTCAATATTTTTCGGGGCACGCCGATGATGGTTCAAGCAGTTATAATCTATTATTTGGTGCCGGTCTTGATATCCTCATCATGGGGAATCCCCCAAGACCAAATCGACCGCCTATTTACGCATTTAGTAGCCGGGTTCATTGTTGTTTCTTTAAACACCGCTGCATATCTAACCGAAGTGTTGCGCGGAGCAATTGAATCGATTGACAAAGGGCAAATGGAAGCCGCTCGATCCCTTGGCTTAAGTTACCGCCAAGCAATGTTGAAAATAATTTTCCCTCAAGCTATCAAAAATGCCCTACCTTCGATTGGCAACGAGTTTATCATCAATATCAAAGATACTTCGGTTCTAAATGTCATTGGTGTAGCGGAATTATTCTTTGTGGGGCAAGACGCCAAAATGCGCTTTTTTCGCACCTATGAACCCTTTATTATTGTCGCCTTGATTTATTTGGTTTTAACTCTGACTTGTTCGAGATTATTAGCTTTATTGGAAAGGAAAATGAACTTAGAAGTGCGTGCGCTTCCAAGTTCCAACTAAGCATATGAAACATCCGATTTTAACTGTAGAACACTTATCCAAATCGTTTGGTAACGAACAAGTCTTAAAGGACATTAATTTAACCGTAAATGAAGGCGAAGTTTTGTGCATCATCGGATCCTCCGGCTCGGGAAAATCAACACTATTAAGGTGTTTGAATCTTTTGGAAATTCCGGATGGCGGAAATATCACCTTCAACGGGGTTAGTCTAACCAACCATAAAGTAAAACTCAACGAATTAAGAACCAAAATCGGCATGGTTTTTCAATCGTTTAATCTTTTCAATAACCTGAATGTCCTTGATAATGTGATTTTAGCGCAAACCACGGTATTGAAGCGCACCAAAGAGGAAGCAAAACAAATCGCCATCGCCAACCTTAAGAAAGTTGGGATGGATGAATTTCTCCAAAGAAGCCCTCAAACCCTATCGGGCGGCCAAAAGCAACGGGTAGCAATCGCCAGAGCCCTAGCCATGAATCCGCAAATCATTCTTTTCGACGAACCAACTTCCGCTCTTGACCCGGAAATGGTCGGTGAAGTCTTGCAAGTCATGCAAGATTTGGCTAAAGAAGGAATGACAATGATGGTCGTAACGCATGAAATGGCATTCGCGAAAGATGTGGCTATCAGAGTAATCTTCATGGATGAAGGTCGAATTGTAGAAGAAGGACGCCCCGAAGTAATCTTTTCTTCGCCAAAAGAAGCAAGAACCAAAGAATTCTTAAAACGCATCTTATCGGTCTAACGAAAAAACCTATTAAACAGTTTCTGCTGCTTAATAGGTTTTTCATTTCCAAATCATTGTGGCAATAAAGGAAAGCATAAGAATCGATAGATTCACCGATTATAATTTCTTTTAAGTTGCACCCCCTGCAAAAGCCGAAGTTCCCTGTGTAACTAACCCCTACCTCTCAAATGTTTATTTTGACAATTCTGAAAATTTTGTAGCCATGGTAGGATTGTTTTTTGTCAGTCTCTTGATTGTCACGTCTTGGGCTTTTTCGTTTGCCAAACGAAGATTCTTATCGGCGCCAATTAAAGCGTCTTTAATTTTTTGCAAGTGGCTAATTGATTTATCGATTTCATCGATTGCGGTGGCAAATTTTTTGGATGCCAATTGATAATTTCTGCTAAAAGCATCCTTGAACTTATTGAGTTCATCTTCAAAATTGGCAATATCAATGTTTTGCGCTTTTACGAGTGCCAGTTCATTTTTATATTTCAAAGAATTCAAAGCCGCATTGCGAAGCAAAGTAATCATTGGGATAAAGAATTGAGGGCGAATAACATACATTTTGGGATAACGATAAGAAACATCGACTATTCCGGTATTGTATAATTCATTGTTCGGTTCCAACATTGAAACCAACACCGCATATTCACAACTTTTTTCGGTACGGTCTTTATCAAGTTCTTTAAAGAAATCTTCGTTCTTTTTCTTGGTTGTGGTCGTGTCACTCTCATTTTTCATCTCGAACATAATAGATATTATTTCGGTACCGGATTCATCGCATTCACGGAAGATGAAATCGCCTTTGCTTCCGGTTCTTGCATCTGTATCCTTTTCAAAATATGCATTAGGAAAGGCGGTGGCGCGAATTTTATTGAATTCAATTTCGCAATGTTGTTCAAGCGTTTCGCCAACCATTTTAGTTGAAAGCTTTGCTTTCATTTCTTTTAAGCGTTCGATTGTTTCTTCGCGATCTCTGATTTGTGTTTCGTATTTTTCTTTGAGATTTGCTACTCTTAATTTAAGTTCGGCTTCTTTTAGCTCTAAATTACGTTTAAGGTCGTCACGTTCTTTTTCCAAATCGCTTAGGTTTTCTTTTAAAGCAAGTTGTTTTGCAAGTTCGGCGGATTTTAGCGCTTCCTTAAGTTGGGCGATTTCCGAATCCTTCCTGGCAAAATCATCCTTTAATTTTTCGGTTGTTTTAGCTTGCACCAGTTCTGTGCTTGACTTAAGTACAGCTTTCAAGCGTTCAATTTCCGCATTCTTTTCGGCAATATTCCGTTCCATTTCGCTTTTCATTTTTACTTCTGCAAGTTCAATTTCCGATTTCTTCTCTTTCTCGATTAGAGCCAACCGTTCTTTTATCTCTTTTTCAAATGCGTCATTACGAACCTGATTTAAAATTTCTGCATACCCCGACTCATCAAGATAAAATGTTTTGCCACAATTTGGGCATTTAATTTCGTTCATTTTTCCCTCCTTAAAAAATTTATTCTATTTCCAATACCTGTTGGGGACTCAAGAAATCTTTAAATAATAAAAATTTTCGGCTGTTCCCCACAATTTGATTTTACTATTTATCCCTTTTTTTGTCAAAGCTTATCATAAGATGTGTTTTCCAAATTCAAAAAAAAAATATAAAGTTAATAGAAATAAAACAAAAAAGCAAAATGGTCAATATTTTGCTTTTTTAGTCTTTTTTAAAAAATAATTCGTTTATTTCATTTTTCCTTCCAATTCGGTTAGAATTGTGGAAACGGTATTGTATTTGGATGTAATCTTGCCGTCTTTGACATATACCAAAGTTGGCAAATTGGTTTGATAATTTTCTTCGGTATAACCTAAAGCATTCTTTAATTTATTATAAAAATCATTGCCGAAATCCAAACGATAAATCGGACGGGCTTCTTTGTTTTTTCTAGCATAATTGGCATAGCGAACCAAGCCCTTATCAAGCATTTCTTGTTTGTAATTTCCCTCTTGATATATAAACACATAGTATTCTTTGCTTTTGTTGCCTTCTTGCGATAAATAATCTTCTTCAGTTACCACTTTGATATCTTCGAAAGATTTGTTTTCAAAAGGTTTAATGATGGAGAACAAAGCATACAATACTAAACCGACGGTAATGACGATTGTGGCAATGATAAAGATGAGCGTTTGGGTGTCATTCGAGACGGTTCTTTTTAAGTTTGGACGATTCTGTTTATTTATAGATTTAGTATTCATAAAAATTCTCCTTTACTTAGCCATTTGTTGGTTTAATTCTTCTCTGATGGGAGTAGCTTCATCCCAATCCTTAGTTACTTTACCGCGTTCGATAAGCATCAAATACGGAACCGTGCGGATTTTGATTTCCGTATAAGTAGTGGCATTTATACTATGGTTTTCGCCCGTCGATACATACATTCCTGCATTCGCGCTTTTGTCATTGTAATTAATAATATATATTGGGCGGGCTTGCTTATGCTTGCGAGCAAAATTGGCATAAGCAAAAATATCGTTTTTGATTAACTCGCAATAATAACAATAGTTATCATTGTTGACATAAGGACGATAAATATAGACATAATATTCTAGGCCGTCTTGTTCAAAGATGGTCGAATATTGAATGGTTGTCATGTCGCCATATTCATTTATTTGTTTGGAGCAACCTGCAAGCATTGAACAAAAACCGATTGCCATCAATAAGTGTATCAATCTACGCATAATTTCACATCCTTACTTGTTATTATACCATAAATACAAGTAAAATTTGCTACTAATAATAAAAAATAATTGCCAGTTATTGCGCTGTTTTATCATATTAGGTAGAATAAATCGGAGGAAAATAATTTTGAGAAAAAAAACTTAAAAGACGATTAATCTTTTAAGTCTATTCGTGATGTTATTTTTCCCTGATGATTCTTAGGGATTCTGCCATCCTAACCATTTCCAACGTTTCCAGTGCGGTGGAGGCAACGGTGTATTCAATGCCGTTATCGAAGAAAAAGAGCACATCGTTGTTAATTATGGTTACTACTCCTCCCATAATAAAGATATCGCCGTCAAGATAGAGGATTTGTTCTTCCACAGAAACAGCTTGGAATTCTTGAGCAATGGTGTAGGCGACTTCCCCGCCAAATTTCATCATGGCACGTCTGTTTAAACTTCCCCCGCGAATTACTTCTTCCAACAACGAAGTTCCTTCCGGATAATAGGTTGGATAACTGATGGCTCGGTCAAAATCGATTATTTCTTCTTCCAAAAGCAAGCGGATAGCTTCCATTGTTTTGTCTTTATTAAATAAGTCTTTCGATAAGTTGGGATTAAGTTCAATCGAATCGATGATTAACCTTGAAACCAGATTCTTGTTCTTATCATAGGTAAGAACTTCTTTCGGCATGGCCGTATCGTTGTCGAAGATAATTTTTTGGCTGGATGGAAGGGCATCGTCAAACAATTTGGCTTTTAATTCCAGCGTTGTCGTACCGTCATTTCGGGTCGAAACAATGTTTTCGTCACTCACAATATCTTTGCTTAACGATTGCAACAAATACGGATATGAGGAATTAATCGGCCAGGTGCTTTTGATTTTGAAACTTTTGTTAATGCTTGGAATCAATACAAAAACGCCTTCGCTGTTTTTTATTATGACTTGCTTATCTTGAAGATTTTGACTTTCGATTTCCACCCGATATAGGTCCGGCTTCAAGTAGTAAGTGGTGATGCTGCACTCTTTCGTTCCCGTTGGGAATATCGACTCCAAGCGGGCAACCAACTTGTAACTATCCAAATCGGTGACTTTTTTAGGAAACGCTTCTATGATATTTTTATTTTTTGAACAGCTGATAAGGCCAAATAATCCCCCTAACAACACCAAGATTAACAATAACCACTTCATTTGATAAATAATATATTTTCTCATAATTCACCCCGGTTGTTTAATTTTATGATTTTGCCTGGTAAATTATGAATTGATTTATGGGAAAGTATGTCATTTGCATGTATAAAGATTTATTTGATGGAGATAATACTAAAAAATATAAGGAGGAAAGTGCATGAGCATCTTACAAAAAATAGCATTAGTATTTGTGATAATCGGAGCATTAAACTGGGGTTTAGTGGGGCTCTTTAATTTTAATCTTGTTGCCTTTTTATTTGACAATATCAGCGTAGTCATATCGCGAATCATTTATTCGATTATTGGCGTCGCAGGTATCATTAGTATTGCTTCCCTTGCCATCCCAACTGATGAAGACTAGATATTAAATTATTAAAAATAATTGCTTAGGCGTTTGCAAGAAAGAAACATTTTCTTAGAACGCTTTTTTTTATAAAAAAACCCCTTCAAGGGGTTTTTATTCTTCGATGACTACCATTGCTACCGTATAATCACCTTAGTGACTGATAGACAAAAAAACCAAATAGGGAAAATCAGCAACCCTAATA
>Ga0172377_10006536_pt1 | contig 12005 bp, 17 predicted proteins | sample Pumphouse3metaG_FD_119749 | JGI IMG/M metagenome (GOLD analysis project Ga0172377, IMG submission 119749) | Leachate microbial communities from a municipal landfill in Southern Ontario, Canada - Pumphouse #3 metaG | ecosystem: Engineered > Solid waste > Landfill > Unclassified | place: Canada... | reverse complement strand
AATTATAATCTCCTGTTTTGTATACATACTTATCATTCGTTATGAACGAAGTTGTTCCGTTCAAGTTTGTAAGTGGTATACTTTTCGATTGAAATGTGGGGTACTTCTTAATTAATATATACATTGACATCCCTAATCCCTACACCGGAAATGCACCTGAATAAAAAATCAACCCGGCAGATGCCGATTAAAAATTAAGGTTATGGAAAATATATCAGAAGCTCGGATTTATGTAGGAACTTACGCTAAGTACAATAACGGTTCAATTTTCGGTAAGTGGTTAGACCTTTCAGATTATTCCGATAAAGACGAATTTTACGAGGCTTGCCGCGAGTTACACAAGGACGAAGAAGATCCGGAATTGATGTTCCAAGATTGGGAATATATACCCTCCGGGTTAATAGGGGAAAGCTGGCTGTCCGATAACATCTTTGAAATTATCGAAGCCGTAGAAGATATGGACGATACGAGAACAGCGGCATTCGAGGTCTGGCTGAATCACGAAAGCCACGACCTTAGCACTAAAGATATAAACGACTTGATTTCCTCTTTCGAGGATGACTTTCAGGGTGCATACAACGATGAAGAAGATTATGCTTACGAAATCGTTGAAACTTGCTACGACCTGCCGGAATTTGCAAAAAGCTACTTCGACTATGAAAAGTTCGCCCGCGATTTATTTATGACCGACTACTGGTTCGATAGCGGTTATGTGTTCCGGCACTCATAACTTAACCGGGAACGGTTTTAAGGCGGAGAAATCCGCCTTTTTTATGTCTATTTAAACATTGCTTACTTATAACCAAACGGAAAAGTAACCGTAAGTGTGTGTTCCGCTTCCGTGACATAAAAGTCCGTTAGATTCTAATTCGACAAAAGCTTTTTCCATATCAGAAAGTATTGTTTCAGGAATATCCAAATCATGATGGGCAGGGTACACTTTTTGAACAGGCAAAGCAGCAACCCTTTTAATGGATTTCAAATATGCCACAGGGTCAGTGGAAGGATAATACGCAAATAATGTTCCTATGTAAACCAAATCGCCTGTAAATAAATAACCTCTATCTCTCTCAAAAAAACACATATGACCCGGAGAATGTCCCGGAGTATGCAAAACTTCAAGCGTTCGTCCACCGATGTCAATAACGTCTTTATCTTTTAATAACCTTACAGGCTTTCCCTGAAAGAACTCATATTTGTCTATATCAAATCCATCCGGTAAATCGCAATCTTCAACCACGTACCCTTTAATTTGCTCCATAGACAACGGAAATTCGCCATTAAGCCAGTTTAACTCTTCTTCATGTGCATAAAAATCCGGGAAATATTTATGACCGCCAATGTGATCCCAGTGAATATGAGTTGCAACAGCAATGACAGGCTTGTCTGTCAATTTCATGATTTGCTCTTTTATATTTTCTATGCCAAGCCCTGTATCGATTAACAAGCTGTATTCTTCTCCGTTTAGCAGATAGCAATGAGATTCTTCCCAATGCCTATATTCGCTAATAATGAAAGTGTTATTGTCAATTTCATCAATCGTGAACCATTCTTCTTTGCTGCTTTTCATTCCTTCGTCAAATTTAATGCCTACAAATTTAGCAAATAATTGGTATAAATCTGATAAGTCAGCTATTGTCTTCATTGCTTTCAGCGGTATTGTCTCCTTCGGCAAAATGCTCGCGGATGAATTTCTCTACATTTTTCTCCGTATAAAATATTTTGTGGTGAATGGTTATATAGGTCAATTCACCCGCAGAACGGTAACGCTGCAAAGTCCGTTTGCTCACATTCAGCAGTTGGCACAAGTCCTGATTATCCAAAAGCCGCTCCCCATTCAGTACATTATGTCGTCCGCTCATTATATCCATAAACTTATCCAGTCGGTCAAAACGTCCCATGAATTGCTCAAACCATTCGCGCATCCAATCTCTCAATCCTTCGTCTTCTTCATTCATGGTTGCCTCCTTCCGTTTTTTTATTTCTTATTACACGACCAGATAGCATACGTTTGACCTCTGCCAGTGTGTACCGTGCTTTACCACCCCGAATGGAATAGGTTATTTCTCCATTACTGCGTAACCGTTGCATGGTTCGTTTGCTTACCTGCAACATGGTTGCAGCATCTTGGTCGCTTACCCAAACTTCCGAAGGGTCGGGTTGCGGTATCGCATTCTCTTTCACCTGCTTTTTTATGTCGGAATGAATGCACTCGATTTTTCGCACTAAACTTTTATACGCTTCCGATTCTATGGTTATGACTTTCATATTCGTAACTTGTTGATTCGATGCAAAGGTCGGAAGTAATGAAGTGTCGATTTCACAAGTTTACCCAAGTTGGGTACGAATTTTCTTTGATTTAACAGTAATATGCTATTGTATAAATAATTACTCTTTTTATTGTCATTTTTAGCCATCATTGCCAGTAAGACAATCAAGCGAAAAATAGAGTAAATACCCCTAAAAAGACAAACACCCAAGTTGGGTGAACTTGGATGTTTGATATATTTATGACGTGATCAATAAAACTTGGGAATATCTATACAGAATCAATTCTTGCTTGCTATTAGAAAATAATGATCTATCTTAACTCCCGTTGTATTCTCTATTTCATCAAAAGTCAACTTCATCGTTTATCTTGTTTATATGCTTTTTCCAGTATTAGTTCAACAACTAATTTCAAATCTTTGTGATACTTAGGAAGTTCCATTGCCAAAGCCTTCAAGAATAATAATTTTTCTAAAGAAATCGCAATATAGTTCTGCTCAACTACACCGTTTTCTTTCAGATAATCATAATCAAACGTGCATATTTGGTTCCACATTTCAAAACTATATTCGCATATTCCGATATCACCACACAGATCCTTGATGTTATTTGGATATTTATTTTTTAGTGCTTCATGGTCTTCACTATGTACTACAAAATCAATATCTAACCCGGATTTACGCAAGCCATAATATTCCATTGCTTTTCCGCCGATCAACAAAGGTTTATGAGTGAATTTATATCCCAAAATGTTTAAGTCTATTTCCATACTTATTCATATACAGTTTCTGCGTCTCGTTACTGTGGCTTTTGTTGTCATAACAACAGGTCTTTCAAGCTAATTATTTTGCAGCCTTTACTCTCGTAATAATGAAGCATCTCATCAATTTTCCTTTTGTCGTAACTCGTAATACAATCAGACAAGACATTAACCGTATAACCAGCCTTACTCATGTTATAGCAGGTTGATTTAACACAAGCAATAGCATCTGCTCCTGTTATGTAGAACTCATCTATTCCGTTTTTACTAATAAAGCCTGCGAACTCTTCACTGGTCAATGCATTTCCTTTGTATTTAGTGAAAATATTCTCCGATACTATTTTCATATCCGGAACTAATTCAGCCCCACGTGTATTTGGTTTGAAAGTCCTTGTACCGTCTGATAAATTTTCGTGCCTTATATAAACAACGTGAATACCATTACTGGTCGCCCAGTCGATGACTGTATTTATATTGCCGATTACTTCCTTGTAATTCTTTGTTATATCATTTTGAATATCTATTATTACCAATGCTTTACTCATTTTCTTATGTTTTGCGTCCTTATTGGGCGGTTTATACTTAGTTCATCCATTTCTTTTCAGGCACAAAGATATTGGTTTTATTCGACAGAAGCCTTTATCTCTGTTCCTGATTTCTCTGATATTGCCTATTAACATATTAGAAAATTTCTTTTGCATAGCTTCGTTTACCTTATAAAGGGAACAATGCTTTTACTAAGGGCATCATGAAGCCAGTTTTCGTTTAACTGTCCCATGTTATCAGGCAACCTATCATACTGAAAGAATCTAAGTTCTTCCGTTTCTTCATTTGAAAAATTTGACTGAATCTTTTCTGTCAACTTGGCTTCAAAATAAGACGTGATATACTGTACATTTCTTTCAGGATAGTAATAGGCTTGAGATTTTGGGCTTGAATAAATCCCAATAAGACGCTTGATAATAGCATCACAAGCAGTTTCTTCTTTAATTTCTCTTATTACGGTATTTTCAATCGTTTCTCCGTATTCTACGTGTCCGCTGATAATACACCATTTTCCTGTGTCTCTTCTCTTTTGCAAGAGAATCTCTCCTTTGTCATTGAATATAATTACTGCAATAGCAGGTAATATATAATTATTTTGTTGCATAGTTATTTTTCAGTGATAACTTCTTATATCTGTGGACGGAACAAGCTCTTTTTTAACATTACCATATCCTTTAGTTGAACGCCGTTTTCATAGATAGGAGTGTCATAAATATCCGTAAAGTAATTCTTTTTTATGTCATATTTAACAAATCCGTTCTTTTCATAAAAACGGATTTGCTTTATTCCGCAATCGGCTGTCCCGAGAATAATTTCTTTATATCCTTGTGCTTTGGCAATCTTAAATGATTCCATCAATAATTGGCTACCTATTCCTGTATTTTGATATTGTTCGGCAACAGCAATATTCATTATTTCTATCGTATCAGTATTTATATGACGCAAGCAAAACACACCGATAGAAATACTACTGTCAATCTGTTTCGCCACATATACCTCCGAATCGAAAAGATATTTGTTAATCCCTTCTATTGTTTCGTCCGCCAATAAAAGCAGGTCATATGGATAGTTCTCTGTTACTTTGCTTATTTTTAGATTCATACCTCGTTTTTTTTTAAAAGCGTTGAAATAGACTTTATGGCTTTTTATATGCCATTTGTACAACTCCATTTTTATAACTCTCACTACTTTGCAACTCCCATTTTAATTCTTTGGACTGTCCCGGAAATAAGCGAATACCGTTTCCGAGAACAATAGGAATGACGGTTATTATCATCTCATCAACCAGATCCGCAGCAAGTAGCATTGAGAGCAATTCTCCGCCACCAAACAGCCAAATATCTTTTCCCGGTTCGTTACGCAGAGCAACAATACGTTCAGTTACATTTCCCGTAATGAATTTTATATTGTTCTTTTCTCCCCAATCATGGCGAGAAACCACATAGACTGTTTTATCAGCATATGTACCCATTGCATCCATGTTTGATAATTCACGCCAAGAACGACCACCCATGATAATAGTGTCAATCGAAGCCATAAATTCTTTATGACCATAATTCATTTCTTGGGTAATAGGAAATTCCGAAAGCCATTCGATACCACCGTCCGATTCTGCAATGTACCCGTCAATGGAAGTCGCTATGTACAATTTTATTTTTTTCATGATTTTCAATGTTATACAAAATACGAAAAAAGCGTGGAACTCACACTGCTCAATGTAGAGGTACTGGCATACCCGACTATCGAAACAGGCAAGCCCACGCCATACTTTCGTATAGCATGAACATTGCAACTGTTGTCTCGATAGTCTTTGAAAAGTGCCAGTTTTCTACATTGAGACGTTCAGTGAACGTTATGTTTTATATTTATGAAGTATCTGATATACTTCTAATTCTCTTTATTTTACGCATACAAAGATAATATATTTAATCGGTTTATCTGCTGTCTGCATCATCCATTCTCCGGGTTAACGCCTTAATCAAGCGATTGAGGTATTCCGTCCGATTGCTTTTGCGGCTTCGGATTTCTAAAAATATATGGTAAATATCGCTCAAATCGACCTTGAAAATTCTTCCGAAAATGGTTGCCAATGCTTTAATCTCTATCATTCCTGCATTGATGCTCTTTTCCTCGTGGATTCCGTAAATTATTTCGCCAAGTGCCGTTTTTTTATCAGTCCATTTTGCAGATGGGAGTTCATCATCTATTTGATAGCCGTTTTCTTCCTGATACTTCAATTTAGACAACTCGCAATTCAGATAAGCCGCCAACATATCGTTGGCAAGTAATTTAGCGACCTTGAAATCGAAGTTGGTAGAAAATTTGGGGTCTCGTTCGAAATAGAAACTTTCCAGATTCAAATCTATTTCGTGGCGACCTCTTAAAAAATAAACTTCGTCAAAACAACTCTGTCCTGAACGGTAATACTGAATAAATTCAGTATTCTTATTACAGAAATCGTTTATTTGGTTATGCTCTTTTTCCAGATATGTTCTTATGGTGGTATAGTTTGAAACAGGGCGATTGACCTCAAGGTAATATATCTTACGAAGATATATCAACTTACTGAACGCTTTGGGCTTGGTTTCTTTGAAGAATGTTATTTCCTCCTGCCGGGTTGGAAACTCGTACTCCGAAACCGTTGCTTTCAGTTCTTCAAAAGTATTTTCCATCGTCAATATCATGGACGGAGTGTTTTGAACTATATCATACAATTCCAATTCTCCTACTTGAATTGAAGCACTCAACTCGCTGACTATTTTTTCTATTTTATCTTTCATAAGAGTATCTGAATAATGAGAGCTACCTGAATATTTAGAATTTCAAACCTATCTTAAAAGAAATAGAATGATGACTTAGCTTCTCCTCAAACTCTTTCAGGAAGAAGCTATCAGTATGTTTTTTCAGCCGTTCTAATTCCTGTAACTCATAACCGACAGCCAGTTGCAGTTTCATTTTGTTTTTTAGCGGATATTGAATCCCCACAGACTGGTTCATGAAAAACCCGCCGTTGGTATTACCGGACGGGGCAAAAGCATACCCGACAGCAGATTCGACATAAGGCGTAAACTTTCGCTCCCTCCCGATTTGAAACCTTATATTGCCATACACAGGGATAAGCGTTTTCTCATAAAACGATAATCCCGTTCCTGCTCCGGCAGACCATCTATCGGTCAACTTGTAATACCCCAAGACCTGCCATGTGAAAGGAGTGGAGGACGGTGTACTCATGGATAATCCCGTTCCGATAGTCGTTGCGAAAGATATTTTACTTTCGCCATTGGTTTGCGCTTTCACGCTACTAACTGCAATACACAGAAGTATAATAAAGATAAATCGTTTCATATCATTGAATATTAATGGTTATTTCTTTTGCGATGTTTAATGCGGATGTCAAAGAAGATGTGTCAGAATAAATATTCCCGTTGCTTCCGTCAGGACTACTATGCCCAATGATTGTTGCCGTATATTGCTTCCTGTTGGAATCGAGGTCTATTTCCGCCGAATAAACTACGGCAGGTTGTCCGCTACCTTCTTTACCGCCTGAATAATTTGCATCCCCTTCTTTTGCATTTTTTGGGTAATTATCGTTCCAGTCCGTAGAATGGTTCAGTTCTATTTTCACAACGAATTGTTTCAAATCACCGACCGGACACATTTTTACGTCAAAACTTCCATGTGGTGTTGCACCGGAGATACCGTCAACCAAAGGTTCTGATTTTGTCGGCAGATATAATCCGTCCGGATACTGAACTCCACGAGCGTAACACCATGTCGGCAATGATTCTTTTCGTCTGTTACCCCCATTGGATTGCCATGATTCAGTTGCTATCTTGTGGCTTGCATAAATGGTTGTGAGGTAATTACCTGCTAAATCCTCCACCCATATAGCAATTTGAGGTGGATTTTTCTTGTTAATGCCCAAAAATGCAGGGAAGTCATGTAACCATTCGTCCCCTTTTGTTACCAAGACTTTAATATCGTCCTCCTTGTAGGTAACTAAATCCTTGTCGCACGAAGTCAGCACTCCCAGTGCTGTAATTCCTGCTACTACTAAATTTCTTGCTTTCATTTTTACTTTATTTATTTGTTAATAATGTGTCCGAGTGGGTACATTGTGGGTAAAAAAATATCACACGTACCTATCCATGCTTTCAGACTGTTTTATACGGTAGTTATCCTGTTCGTCCAGATAAATGATATAGTACTCCATTGCTCCGTTTGTTCGTAGCAATTCGTCCAGTTTGTCTGTTTCTACTGCCATAATTGTGGTAGCATATGCATCGGCGGTGGTACAATCGGAAGCAATAACCGTAGCACTTAAAATACGGTTATTCGCCGGATAACCTGTCTGCGGATTAATCGTGTGCCCATATCGCTTACCGTTTTGGGAGCGGTAGTTATTATAGTTCCCCGAAGTCGCAACCGCTGTTTTTCCCGTCAAACGAAGGATTATTTCAAATTCGGACGATTTATCAATTCCCAAATACTTGGGCGGTTTAATTATTCCGATAGACCAATCCGAGCCTGCACCATTTTTACCCTTTGTCACAATCTCGCCGCCAATATCAACCATGTAGTCATTTATACATTTGCTGTCGAGGTAACGGGCAATAATATCACATGAAAGTCCGTCCCCGATAGCGGAAAAGTTTAGTTGAATACGGGAATCTTTCTTTTCAATGAAACCATTTCTTAGAGTAACTTTGTTGTAGCCGACATACTCCATTATTTCATTTATCAAACTATCAGATGGTTCTTCCATATTCTTAAATCCAAATCCCCAAAGATTGATTAACGGAGAACAGGTAGGGTCGAATGCTCCTCTTGTCTTTTCGGCAAGTTCCATTGAGCGGTTAAAGGCTTCTATGAAAATGGCATCCAAAGCTACTTCCTCGTTATTATTTACTTTCGATAAGGTTGATTGCTGGTCGAACGGATTGAGGGATTCGTAAAAGACATCATAAATAAACAGGATATCTTCGCTCAAATCGTAAGGATAGTTGTAAGTTATCCTGTAATATGTATGCCTTTCTCCCGACAATACATGATATTTGCTCTTATCATCGCATCCGGTAGAACCATATAATATAAATGGGAACATAGCTAATGTAAATTGCTTATTGATTAACATATACAGTAATTCCTTTTACAATTTCCAAAGCTGTAGTCAGCTTAGAGGTGTCGGAATAAATGTTGCCGTCGGAACCGTCGGGGCTGCTATGTCCGATAAGCTCTGCCTTAAATTCCCGTTGCCCGTTAGTTAAATCAACCACAACCTGAAAAACGATTGCAGGTTGTCCGCTTCCCATTTTTCCACCGGAATAATTAGCATCTCTCTCTTTCGCGTCTTTAGGATAATGCTCATTGAAATCCGTTGAGTGATTAAATTCGCACTTAACAACAAACTGCTTAATATCTCCGCTCATTTGAAGGTTAGTAGCAAAACTGCCTTTGGGTGTCGCCCCGGTTACGGCATCCGGTAGCGGTTCGTTTTTAGTCGGAAGATAAAGCCCGTCAGCATACTGCTTACCTTGTGAATAACTCCAACAGGGGAGCGATTCTTTACGCCTGTTTCCTCCGGCAGCAGTCCATGACTGCTTTGCCAACTTCTCGCTAACATAGATTGTGGAAAGGAAATTTCCCTCCAAATCCTCTGTCCATATAGCTATCTGCGGAGCATTCTTCTTTTTGATAAACCAGAAGATAGGAAAGTCATGTAACCACTCGCTCCCTTGTTCTATAGTGATTTTAATATTACCGTTACCAAATTCCGAATGAACAGTACCTTGTCCGCTACAACCCAATGTCGTTATTGCTAAAGCCATACTTAAAATTGCTTTTTTCATTGTTGGTTATTTTATGATTATATCTATCAATACATCAATTCCTTTAGCTATCTGCTCCCAACCTTTATCGCTTTGGATGTCAATATCGTTATACATCTTACAGTTTTCTGCAAACATGGCTAAATATACTATTCCTGCATCCATAAGAGCGGATATGGCTTGTAATTGCTCCTTATCTACCTTTGCGAATCCAGACATTATTTCCATAAATTGTACTCCGTTTTTTTCTCTTTGGGCGCGGATTTCTACTACGAAATCTTTATCAGAAGACAGCTCCCATCGTTTCAATCTTTTAAGCGCAATATTATCCCTGTATTCAGCTATTTCCCTGCGATAAAATGTTTTCAGATAGGCTTTAATATCCGAAACATCCGGTCGCTCCAATGGTGTATTAAGCCAAAAATCATGTTTCTTCATGTAAGCATAGATTAAACCATCGAGAGATTCAAAATAGCGGTAAATGAGAGTTTTGTTTACTCCCGCTTGCTCAGCCACTTTCCTTACTCCAAGCGATTCAAAGCCTTCCACTACAATAAGTTCTCCGACCGCATTAATCAGTTTTTCTTCGGTCATATCCCGATCTCGTTCTATTTTCGTCATTTTGATTCAATTTTGTATCCAACTGGATACAAAATTAAGTAACCATTCGGACACAACCAAATTTTTCGGCAATTATTTTTTAAAATAAATTGTATTCTATTGAAAGGGAGTGATTTATAGCTGATAAGCTAAAAGCATACAAATGATGTTTACTTCCTTTCAAATCAGAGTTCCGCTTTTGTTCAAGGTATTATTGTGTATGACAAAAGGATTGGAGTTTGACCAAGTAATCATCCCACAAGTAACTGACAGGAAATGCAATTCGGATATTGACCGGAGTATGTTTTATGTTTCAGCAACAAGGGCGATGCACAAGTTGACATTAACTTTTGTTGGAATGAAAAGTAAACAGTTTTAATGGCTTTAAATATATTTGAGAATATTGGCAATATGGGGATAATTTCGTACCTTTGTATTCATTAAGCGTTCTTAATGTATTGTTGAAAACGAAGCTAATCAGCGAATAATGATAGCTGGTTTCTAAATCGTTACCTGTTTGCAATATCAATCTTGCAACACGCTGAAATACATTCGATTGGAAGACTTTACATGTCTTGCAACATGAAATGTCAGGTTCTTGTTTATGTTGCAAATGGTTGCAATCTCTTTCAGGTAATCATTAACTTTCTGATTGCTTATAATCGGTAAAATCATTCCATTGGGTAACTTGTCTTTGTATTTTTCAAGAATGGCTTTTGGTATTTCAAGTAATCGAATGTTGGATGCCACATTTGTTTTGTGCCGTTTCGTCATTATCCACAAATTACCATCAAATGAGGTGCGAATGTTTTCTTTGGTAAGCTCACATACATCAATGTATGAAAGCGCCGTATAACAACTGAAAATGAATAAATCCCGTACCTGTTCCAATCGTTTAGAAGCAAACTTCTTCTTGTAGATGGCGGTTATTTCTTCCATTGTTAGATAATCCCTGTCGGTTTGCTCAAACTTTACCCGGTAATTCCCGAAAGGGTCAGCGGTGACTAATCCTGTGTTCTTTGCAAAGTTCACAACTGTTCTAAAGCGTTGTATAAACTTCATCGCTGTATTGTGGGTGCATCCATAGTGATTTTTGATATACAACAGAAAATTATCAATAAATACAACATTAATTTCCTTGATAAGTATATCCGAAACCGAATACTTTAATTTCATAAACTCGATAAGACGTTTCTTTGTCAGTTCGTAACGTGAATAAGTCTTATCTACTGTGTTCATATTTACCTTTTGCAAATATTGCTCGTTGTGCATCTCGAAGAACTCAATTAAGGTTTTACCCCGTTCAATCTTACCTAAAAAGGCATTCTTTACCCGTCCAGAGGTCACATAACCGTCTTGTTCCAATAGAGCATGATAATGTTGGTGTACAGTGCTTCGGATGCTGTCTAACATAGAATTGATACTCATGGCTTCGGCACTTCTACCGGTTGCTTTTCCTGCACTCACACTCCAGTTTACCGGGTTTATTTCCATTTGTGTGTTGAACTGTGCCACGATTTGGTCGATGGTAATTCTTGCAATGATTGGTGCATTGCCGTTCTTTTTTGCTGCATTTCGTTTTACGAAAAATAAGAGCTTGAAAGTACTTCTCATAATCTCACTTTTTTAGTTACAAAATTACTTTGATTGATTGAAAATGAGATATTTGCAGACCGGACAAATTGGGACAACACTTAGCCAATTTTAGACATTCTGTGACCTATTTTTCCTAAGATTGGAATGGTCACGAATTGGTCACAGAAGTATGTCTTTTCGTGACCTTTTGGTGTCTTTGGTCACGGACATTATACAAAGAAAAAACTCCTGCAATACCTTGATATTGTAGGAGTTGTCTTCTTAAAGTCTTGTTTTGACTTGTCTTTCAGTGATTCGCCTGGGGTTCGAACCCAGGACCCCATCCTTAAAAGGGATGTGCTCTACCAGCTGAGCTAGCGAATCGACCTGGTGCTTTCTTTCAAAAGCGAGTGCAAAGATAAAACGTT
>Ga0172377_10006533_pt1 | contig 12008 bp, 14 predicted proteins | sample Pumphouse3metaG_FD_119749 | JGI IMG/M metagenome (GOLD analysis project Ga0172377, IMG submission 119749) | Leachate microbial communities from a municipal landfill in Southern Ontario, Canada - Pumphouse #3 metaG | ecosystem: Engineered > Solid waste > Landfill > Unclassified | place: Canada... | reverse complement strand
GTTTTCAATGATCGCAAACTCAAACTTCTTGCCTTAACTCAAGGCCTATCAGCGTTTGTGGACGGGAATTATAGGGGAAATTATCAAAGATGTCAAGAGGTTTTCGAAAGAAATTGTACTTTTTGTTAAAAAAGTTTTTTCTCCTCTTTTTATAGATTTCAAAAAGTAACTTAATACCCCGATTTTCATCATTTAAAACCGTGATTTATCTTTCTAACCAAATCAATGGTTAATGAAAGTAATGTATAATCACTCTCATAAATTACCTTATAAAGGAAGAAGCTATGGCTTTATATGATCGCGAATACGCACGAGAAGGTGCTTTTGGTTACGAGAGCGCGTACCGAGACGAAGCGCAGATCGTTACATTTGTAAAAGATACCTATAAATTGTTTGCGGCTTCAATGCTCGCCGGCGGTGTAGGTGCTTATGTCGGTATGCCCTTTGCAGGTGTTGTAGCGGCCAATTACTGGTGGATTGCCATTCCATGGATGCTCTTTGGAATGTTCGGTCTTCAAATGATTAAAAACAAACCCGGCGTGAATATGATCGGCTTGTTCGCGTTTACCTTTGCGAGCGGTGTCATCATCACTCCGCTTCTAAGCCATATCCTCGGAATGGCAGGCGGAGCGACTATTGTCGGAAATGCATTTTTTATGACGGCGGCATTGTTCGGCGGCCTAAGTTTTTTTGCCATTAAAAGTGCAAAAGACTTTACTACTTGGACAAAACCGATCGTTATCGCTTTCTTTATTATTATGGCGGTATCGTTGATCAACGTCTTTTTCTTGAAAAGTCCGATGCTGTATGTAGCTATTCAGGCAATCTTTTTGCTTGTAATCAGTATCATGGTATTAATTGATACTCAAAATGTTATCCGCGGCGCATACGAAACACCAATGGACGGTGCAATTGCACTCTATTTGGATTTCTTTAACCTTTTCATCACATTGCTTCAACTCTTCGGAATCTTCGGCAACAGTGACGACTAAACCATTTCCTCCGGAGCTTCTCCGGGTGGTCGATGCTAATCTCAACCGTCTCAAAGAAGGTATCCGTGTGATTGAGGATATAGAGCGCTATGTTCACAATGACAAGGATCTCGCCGCTTCGCTCAAAAGTCTCCGTCATCAATGCCGTATCGAACCGCTCGAACCATTACTCTCTTCTCGTGACAGTATTAACGACGTATTGCGTCCTACAACAACAAGCGAAATGAACCGCACCGATCTGCGTTCTATATTAATAGCAAATTATAAACGGGGACAAGAGTCTTCACGGGTTTTGGAAGAACTTTATAAGATAGTAGAGCCTGTATTGAGCGAGCGGTTCAAACAAATCCGCTACGAGCTCTATACATTAGAAAAAAGAAACCTATTATCTGATTTGAACGGCTAAGGCATTAAAGTTTGCCTCTATCGAGGCAGAATTTTTAATGACGACACTCGCCGTCATGACAATGGGTTTGTCTTTCGACATATTCATCGGAAATTTGAAGATTGGTACACGAATCAAGCAATCCATACAGTTCCATATCCGCTCCCGTAATATGACGTACAATATTTCCATCCCCGTCTATAAAAACAAACATCTCGTATTTATGCTCATTTTTCTTTATATGATGCGAAAAAATGACATATTCGGCTTTTTCAAGTTCAGGAAAATTATTACATGAAGCAATGTATTTTTCACACTCTTTGTTTATTTTTTTAATCTCCAGAAATTCTGATTGTATAGCATCTCGAAGGACAGGCATCAAATTTGGGATAACATCTTTTAAATTTGCATATTTTTCAATTCCTACCATGACTGTCTCCTTTGTTTTTATCTTGTAGCTGGATAGTATACCTCTTTAACTCAAAAAGATATACTGCTTTTCATTTAACATACTACTATAAATATGCGTTCAAATTTATCTTTTGATCCTCTACGTTTATACAGGTATAGCCCGACAATATCGACCGAATAAATTTTATACGGATTTAGATATTATAAAAACAACCTCAAATTCGAGGTAATTCAGCGGATACATTTCCATCAGCCGTTTCATCCGTCCTACATCCAGCAGCCGACGCCCTCCGCTCACCCCGCTGCGCTTGATATAGCGAAACATCTCTCGAACCGAATCAAATTCTAATGTCGTGTGCAACACTTCAAACCGTGCATCCAAATGATGTTCGGCAATACTTATCACCTCTTCACTCGAGTGCAACAGCGGAGCGACATCGGCACATTCATGCAGGGTTTTAAACGTCCCCGCAGTGAAAACAGCCAACGAATAAGGGGTGTTAAAGCGGGCAATATTGCTCAAAACGGCTCCAAGATCATCCGCCCACTGCAATGCCGATGCCGAATAGATATGATCGAACGGCTCATCTTTCAGCGTATCGAATAATGTCGGATCGTTGAAGTCCCCCAAAATCAGTTCTACATTCGGAGACCGGGGGTGATGCTCCAACATCGAGGCGGAAAAATCAATGCCGACGTAACGCTCGATTTCCCAATCGATCAATGAGTAAAGGGTCCCGTTTCCACACCCCAGATCTAAGATATGTCTCGGACGATCTACCGTCGAGTCAACCAGTTTTTTGGCAACAAGACGCTGAATAACGTTGCGGCTACCGTATTCGGCAGCGTATCGCGAAAATTCATGACATGCATTGCTCATCGACGGTTCACCGCCAATGCGATGACAAAGATAACTAGCAGACACAGCACTATTGCCGCACCGCTTGGGAGGGCGAAAATATAGGAGCCTACTAGTCCGATCACGACCGAGAGAAGTGCAATCAGTGCGGAGAGGATCGTCGTTTTAAAAAATCCCATCCCGAAACGGATCGCGGCCACCGGAGGGATGACCATCAATGCCCCGATCAGCAAAGTCCCGACAACGCGGATGGAGAGGGCGATGATGATTGCTATGACACTGACAAGCATGAAGTTGAGCAACGTTACCCGAATTCCTCCGGCACGTGCCACCTCTTCGTCAAAAGCGATGAAATAGAGCTCTTTAAAAAAAATCAGTAACAACGCCATCGCCAACGACCCAAATACCCCCATCACCCATAAATCTTCGTTACTCACCGAGAGGATCGAACCGAACAGATAACTGAACAACGAGGCGTTAAACGATCCCGCCAAAGAAACGATCACAATCGCGAGGGCAAGCGAACCCGACAGAAATATCGCTAATATCGAATCCGAATACATGCCGTGGACACTGCGCAAATATTCGATGAGCCATGAGGCAACCAGTGAAGCGGCTACCGCCATCCATAAAGGGCTCAGACCAAACAGCAATCCCAACGACACGCCGACTAGAGACACATGGGCCAACGTTTCGCTCAAAAGCGAATAACGGCGCAGCACGATAAACGATCCGCTGAGCGATGCCAAAAAGGCAATCATCAAACCGGCGATAAACGCACGCTGCATAAAAGGGTAATCAAACATTTCCATCTTATTCTATCCCCTTAATGGTTATGCGATACAACATGCGCCGGAGTACCGTAGAGACGGCTCATCTCGTCGCATCGGATCATTTCAGCCGGATTTTGGGAGACAAGGACCGTTTGGTTGATGAATAAAACGCTGGTGATGTCTTCGGCAATAACCCCGACATCGTGGGTAATAAAGAGAATAGACATTTTTTTCGTCCGGTTAAGATTGCGCAAAAGTTCATAAAAACGGTGCTGCGATTCGACATCGACTCCCGTATTGGGTTCATCAACGATCAAAACATCGGGGTTTGAAGCCAAAGCGCGTGCGATCATCACCCGTTGACGCTGTCCGCCGGAAAGATTACCGATAAGACGGTCTGACAAATCGCCGACTCCCATCAACTCCATCGCTTCAAGAATCGCAGCTTTGTCCTCGGCACTTTCAAATCCTAAAATTCCGCGCCCCGCATACCGTCCCATCGCGACAACCTCTCTAACCGTCGCCGGAAATGCCGTGTCGACCAATGCCGAACGTTGCGGTACATATCCGATTCGATTCCATGCCCGAAATCGTTTTTGCGTCGTTCCGAAAAGCTTGATCTCTCCCGATGAAGGTTTTTCCAATCCGAGCAAAAGACGAACCAACGTCGTTTTACCTCCACCGTTCGGGCCGATAATAGCACAATACTCCCCCGGTAAAATCCGAAAAGTCGCCTCTTTGATTACGGGATTTCCCTGTCGTTCAAAGCTGAGCTTGTTAACCTCGAATAAAGGGGGAGAAAATTTCAATGACACTCCAGCGCTTCTCTGAGTTTTGCAAGATTCTCTTGCATGATCGAGAGATAAGTTTGATGCGATTTTAACTCATCTTCACTGATATTCTCCAGCGGTTGCATGGACTCAGCATTGACGCCCGCCTCTTTGGCAATCGTCTGGGCAACATTGTCATTAACCAGTTCTTCAAAGAAGATCGTTTTTATCCCATGTTTTTTGACTAAATCGATAATCTCAGCGATGGTTTTTGCACTCGGTTGTTCATCGGTCGAGAGTCCTATGACGGAGATATCTTCAAGATGATTGGCATGGGCAAGATAACCGAAAGCGTCATGATTAGAGACAAGCATGCGATTTTTACACTCGGATAATCCCGCCGTGTAGTCCGATTTCAGTTTTTGCAACTGTTTAATATAGTTGTCCGCATTTTGATGAAATACCTCTGCTTTCAAAGGAAGAATTTTCGAGAATTCATCATCAAACGTTTGCGTCATTTTGATCATGTTGTCGATATCGAGCCAATAATGCGGATCATATTCTCCATGATGATGAGTTTCCTCTCCTTCAGCCTCGGCAGTGTGTCCACCGTGTTCATGTTCTTCTTCACTTTTCATCAATATGACATGTCGGCTCATATCGACGCTCTGCGTTGTGCCGGAAAGGGCATTTTTAAGGTTCTCGGCCCAGCTCTCAAATCCCGCTCCGTTATATACGAACAGTGCCGATTTGGAGATTTCGGCGACTTGAGCGGGATTAGGAGAAAACATATGCGCATCGCTCCCCAACGGAATAATGGAACGGACATCGATCGCATCGCCTGAAACTGCCTGAGCCGCGTCCAAAAGAGCATAGGTACTTACCGATACAATCGGTTTAGTCTCGCCGTATATTTGTTTTTTCTGCGGCTGCGGAGAAAAAAAAGTGATCCCGATTACGATTGCGGCGATCACACCGCCAAATACTATAAGCCGTTTTGTATCCATTGTTCAGCTTCCTCAATATAAAAATCGGGTATCATTCTAATGCAACTCAGTTGCAATAAACCTTAAAATTAAGAAGTATTATCAAAATGAACCTTGATGAAAAAATAACGCTCAACGGATTTCGGCTGACCGCTCCGCGCAAAAAGATTCTCTCGATCCTGGGAGCGCAGCACCACCCTATCAGCTTTGAAGAGTATACCCTCCTCGATCCCGCTATCGACAAAAGCACTTTTTACCGGACCATGCAGGCATTTGAAAAGGCCGATATCATCCACGGCATCGAATCGGATGAGGGCAAACGCTATTTTGAACTCTCCGAAAATGTCCATCCTCATTTCATTTGCCAGTCGTGCCGTACAATCGTCTGCTTAAGCCCCCAACCGATTATTTCACCTGATGGCTACATCATTGATTCCGTCGTGTATAAAGGGAAATGCCCCGAATGTTCTTCATCATGAATAGAAAAAATAATAAGCTACCACCGAAACGACGATAGCCGTCGCATACGCCAGTTTTTTTCTCGCGGTACATTTATGACACATCTCTCCATCCTTCTGCTTTCACTCAACGGATTCTAGTCTCTCTTGTTTTAAAGGAGGCTTCATTCCCCTCTTATCAACACTGTGCTATAATCGCGAACTTTTTATACTATTAAGGATTAACATGACAGGTATACTGCTCATCGTGCAGATCGTTTTGGTCGTTATGATCACCATCGCGGTACTGCTCCAAAAAAGCTCTAGCATCGGCTTGGGTGCTTATAGCGGCTCGAACGAATCGGTATTCGGGGCTAAAGGTCCGGGAAGCTTTTTAGCGAAAGTAACTTTTTTCCTCGGATTTGTTTTCGTCGTCAATACTATCGCTTTGGGCTATTTTTATGCTCAACAAAAAAATGCTTCGGTAGTCGATGCCATGGTTGAAAAAACCGATGTCGCCGCGCCGACAATCAATATCGTAAACGACACTAACACCACTAAATAAAGCAAGGGAGAATTTCATGCTAAACGAAGTGTATCAATTTTGTGAAGAAAAAATGCAAGGGAGTATTGATCATATGATCAGTAATTTCCGCACTCTTCGCACCGGAAAAGTAACGACTAAAATCCTCGATAACGTCCGTGTAGAGAGCTATGGTTCTCTCGTGCCGTTGGATCAGGCAGCCAGCGTTTTGGCGACCGATGCAACAACAATCACGATCAGCCCATGGGACAAATCGATGCTCAGCGTCATCGAAAAAGCGATTATGAAAGCCGATATCGGGGTCAATCCGAACAACAACGGAACCGACGTCAAGCTTTTCTTCCCTCCGATGACGATCGAACAACGCCAAGATACCGTTAAAAAAGCCAAAGGGATGGCAGAAGATGCCAAAGTCGGTGTTAGAAACGACCGTAAAAAAGCAAACGATAAAATCAAAGTACTCGAAAAAGACAAACTGGTAACACAGGATGAGTCGAAGGGTGCCCAGGATAAAGTCCAAAAAATCACCGACAAATACATCTCTAAAATCGAAGAATTGCTCAAAAACAAAGAGCAAGACATCATGACGGTCTAACTCTATGGATATCAAAGCTATCTATATGAATGCGAATGCCATGCTTGAAGGGCATTTCAAACTCAGCTCCGGCAACCATTCGCAATACTATCTCCAATCGGCAAAAGTTCTCGAAGATCCAAAAACGGCAAAACTCCTTGCCGATGCACTCGCGGCGAAAATTCAGGAGAACGGTATCGCCATCGATACCGTATGTGCTCCGGCTCTGGGCGGTCTAATCGCAGGGTTTGCCCTTGCAACCGCATTGGACAAGCGCTCAATCTTTGCAGAACGGGTTAACGGCGAAATGCAAATCCGCCGCGGATTCGAGATCACTCCGGGTGAAAAAGTCCTCATCTGCGAAGACATCATCACTACCGGCGGTTCCGCGATGGAAGCGGCCAAAGCGATCGAAGCTCTCGGCGGAGAAGTAGTCGCATTTGCCGCACTGGCAAACCGCGGTTTCTGTAAACGCGACGGAAGCACTCTGGAGCGTAAGACCAATTGTGCATTGCCATCCGACAAACCTTTGTTTGCATTGGCCGATTTTGACTTCGAGATGTATGCACCGGAGAGTTGTCCGCTATGTGCAGACGGTTCCGAAGCGATCAAACCGGGTTCACGGGGAAATTAATCCATGTCTGCGAATCCTGAGAAGTTTAAAGTCGATATGGAGCATCTGCAAAAGGTGCAACGTACGCTTCGAAAAGCGGGCAATATTTTCCCAAACGAAAAAGAGCTGGTAGCCACCCTCGAAGATCTTATCATCAAAGCCCAGGACGATAATTCGCTGAATACCTATTATCATATGGCGCAATATCTTAAACAACGGCTTAAAGAGTTGAAATCCCATCTGGAAAACCCTCTTGAAGCCGTCGATACCGCCATCGAAGATTTGGATTGGTCTATCCGCTATCTCCAGTGGCTCGTCAGCGAGCAACCGAAAGAAGCTTAAATTTTACACTGAAGCGCTTCCCCGACAAGGGTACGCGCGACCTCTTTTTTCCCATCGACCGTAACGGCGATAGGTAGATCGGAAAGAGCCTCTTTCTCTTCGAGGCTGACTACTTTTACAACCAATTTAACCTGTTTCGTATGCTTCAATATCGCTTCGCAAATCAGCCGTTTTTTCTCTAAATTATCCAACGTTACAATGACACCTGCCGCCGTATCCAGACATAATAGATCTAGAATAGAAGGTTTCGCCATATCTCCGTAATAGGCTTCCTCCCCCTCTTTCAACGCTTCCTGGACATGTTTGTAACTGTTATCGATAATAACGTATTGAATTCCGTGCTCGCGTAAATCTTTTGCGACAAACTTTCCGACGATGCTGTATCCGCAAACGATAAAATGGTTCTGTCGTACCGAGAGAGAACTAAAATCATCCGTAGAACCCGGTTCTTTGAAAAAAAGTTTTGTCACCCATTCGATCCGCTGCAAAATAAACGGGGTCAAAATCAACGATAAGACGACCGTCAATACCAACGTCTGCGATACCTGCTCATTCATCAGTTTATGGTTCCCTGCCAACGCGAAAATCGCAAAAGAAAACTCCCCGACCTGCGCTAATGCCATCGCCGTCTTCATCGCTGTTTTAACTTTGGTTGCGATACGGATAATCCAGAAAATAATAGCCGCTTTGATCATCAATATACCGATCAAAAGAGCAAATATTTCTCCGTAATGGTGTACAAAGAAAGCCAAATCGATCTTCATCCCGACCGTTACGAAAAACGTACCGAGCAACAAGTCTTTAAACGGAGCGATATCCGATTCGACTTTATGATGGTATTTCGTTTCGGCAATAATCATCCCGGCGATAAACGCTCCTAACGAATAGGTAAATCCGAATCCGTGCGCTAGCAGCGAAGCTCCGACGACAATCACCAATACCGATCCCATAAAAAGTTCTTCGACGTTGGACCGGGACGAAAAATGGAGCAGCCACGTCATCGCGCGCTTTCCGATGACAAACAACAAACTGACGATCATCACGGCACTGATGGCGGTGTTTTCGAGAACCTGCTGGAAATCTTCGCCGTCCGAACTCATAAAACCGATCAAAAGGAGAATCGGGATAACCGCGATATCCTGAAAAATCAAAATCCCCATCGCACTTTGTCCGTAGGGACGATGAATCTCTTTGGTCGCTTTGAGATGACTCAATACGACTGCCGTCGACGAGAGCGAGAGGGCCATCGCAATAATGATCGACGAGGAGACCTGTATTGCGAACAGATTATGGGCTAAATAATAGAACAAGACGGCGGAGACGACGACTTGCAGCAGTCCGTTGACAAAGACATCACGTTTCATCGTCCCCAAACGCTGCAGCGACATCTCAAGCCCGATCGTAAACATCAGAAAAACAACCCCGAATTCCGCGATCAGCTCCAACGTATGCGAGTCGGCCAAATGGCGCAGATCAAACAAATACGAAACCGCCACTCCGGTCAAAATATATCCGATAATCTGGGAGACGCCGAATTGTTTTAAAATAAGATTGACGATGACGGAGACTCCCAACGCCATTGTCACATAGTAGAGTGCTGATTCCACCGATTTCCTTTACATCACAAACCTATTACCGACCGCTTCTGCAATTGCCGAATCTTCGGATATTCAAATCCGCTATGACAACACACTATTTTTGCTTTCAAAGTAGCTTTTTATAAGTCTTAAAAGTATATAATACGTTCCTTAAGAAGAGCGGCAATTTGTCGACGTTTTGGATCATCACGACCCATTTAACCCCATCGTAAAAACGCTAAGAGCTAAGGAATGATTCAATGACCAAATATATTTTTGTAACCGGCGGTGTACTCAGTTCACTCGGAAAAGGGATTACGGCAGCCAGTATCGGCGCACTTCTCAAACACTCCGGAAAACAAGTCGGTATGCTCAAAATCGATCCGTATATCAACGTCGACCCCGGAACCATGAGTCCGCTTGAGCACGGCGAGGTATTCGTTACCAAAGACGGCGCCGAAACCGACCTCGACATCGGTAACTACGAACGATTCCTCGATGCTTCATTTCTCCGTACCAGCAACTTCACGACGGGACAGGTTTACAGCAGTGTTATCGAACGCGAGCGCAGCGGAGGATATCTGGGTCAAACAATCCAAGTCGTCCCCCACATCGTCGGCGAAATCGTCGATCGGATCAAAAAAGCGGGAGAAGGGCATGAGATCCTCGTCGTCGAACTCGGCGGCACCGTCGGTGATATCGAAGGGTTGCCGTACATGGAGGCGATCCGCATGATGAAACATGACGACGAGGTTGAGGGGACGTTCTTTATCCACGTAACCCTGATCCCGTTTATCAAAGCGGCAGGCGAACATAAAAGCAAACCGACTCAGCATTCGGTTCAGGAACTCCGCCGTATCGGAATCACACCTCAGATGATTATCGCCCGTAGCGAAGAGCGCCTACCGAAAACCTTTAAGAAAAAACTGGCACTCGCTTGCGATGTCAGCAGTGACAGCATCATCGAAGCGATGGACGAGCAGACGATTTATGCGGTTCCGCTCAGCTTCATGCAGCAAAATATTTTGGCTCCGATTGCCAAAGAACTCGAACTCGGCGAACTCAAACCCGACATGGAGCAATGGGATTCGTTGGTTAAAAAAATCGTTTCGCCGAAACATCATGTCACGATCGGTTTCGTCGGCAAATATCTGGAACTCAAAGAGTCGTATAAATCGCTGATCGAAGCGCTGATCCATTCGGGTGCGCATCTCGATACCCGTGTCGCGATACACTGGGTAGACAGTGAAAAAATCGAGACTTCGGGAGCGGAAGCGCTGCTGCGCGACTGCGATTCGGTCCTCGTGGCCGGAGGGTTCGGAAACCGCGGTGTAGAAGGGAAAATCGAAGCGATCCGCTATGCCCGTGAAAACCGTATTCCGTATTTGGGAATCTGTCTGGGGATGCAACTCTCGATCGTCGAGTATGCCCGCAATGTTCTGGGTTATGAAGACGCCAATTCAATCGAATTCAATCCGCAGACAACCCATCCGATGATCTACCTGATCGATAACTTCATCGACCAGTCGGGAGAAACCCAGCTGCGTACCCACACGTCACCGATGGGGGGAACACTCCGTCTGGGCGAATACCCGTGCCAAACCAAAGAAGGATCGAAACTGCGCGCCGCGTATAACGACGAAGCACTTATTTATGAGCGCCACCGTCACCGTTACGAAGCCAATCCAACGTATCGTGATGCACTCGAAGCGGCGGGGATGATTGTAACCGGCGAATCTCACGGATTGATCGAAGCGGTTGAAATTCCTGAGCATCCATGGTTTTTGGGAGTACAGTTCCATCCTGAATTTACCTCCCGCCTCCAAAGCCCGAATGCTTCTATTCTCGGGTTTGTCAAAGCGACATTTGAACATGCGAATCCTGCCTGAGGTCCCCCTTCTCGACCACAGCACTCTGGGAGATTATCTCTCCCGACGTTTTGATACACAAAGCGTCTCCCTCTCCGACATCCCCCATCCCAATCAGCTCAAAGATGCCGATAAAGCAGCCAAGCGGCTGGCCAAAGCGATTCGCAACAAAGAGCGTATCGTCCTTGTCGGAGACTATGATGTCGACGGGGTCACCTCCACCGCCATCGTCAAACGTTTTTTCGACCTCATCCCCTACCCGCTAAGTACCGTCATCCCAAACCGTTTTACCGACGGATACGGTGTCTCTCGCAATGTTTTGGAACGGATTGATGCCGATGTCATCTTTACGGTCGATAACGGGATCAATGCTCACGAAGCGGTACAATTGTGCCGGGAACGGAATATCGATCTGATTATCACCGATCACCATACCCCCTCCGACACCCTTCCGGATGCCTATGCCATCGTCAACCCGAAACAGCACGATTGTCCTTATCCCTTCAAAGAGATATGCGGTGCTCAGGTGGGATGGCTTTTGATGGGGCTTATCAAGCATGAACTAGGCCTTGAGATCGATATGCGGCGCTTTTTCCCGTTCCTCGCCCTCGCCGTCATTGCCGATGTGATGCCGCTGATCGGAATCAACCGGGCCATCGTCAAAACAGGCTTGGACATGATGCAGCGTTCTCCTATGGCCCCGTTTGCCATGATCCGCGATTTTCTGAACCGTTCGGCGATCACCTCCGAAGACATCGCGTTTCAGATTGCACCGCGGATCAATTCCGCCGGACGGCTCGAAGATGCATCGATCGCTTTGGAGTTTTTGCTCGCCGATACGATGGAGCACGCGTATCATCAGTTTGAGCTTCTCACC
>Ga0172377_10006532_pt1 | contig 12009 bp, 7 predicted proteins | sample Pumphouse3metaG_FD_119749 | JGI IMG/M metagenome (GOLD analysis project Ga0172377, IMG submission 119749) | Leachate microbial communities from a municipal landfill in Southern Ontario, Canada - Pumphouse #3 metaG | ecosystem: Engineered > Solid waste > Landfill > Unclassified | place: Canada... | reverse complement strand
AGGATATATGGGATGATGAATTAAAGTATGATATCTATCAGGGTATTAGAGAAATTGTAGCATATGAAGAAGCTCTTGTAGATTACTTTGATTATGCACATATATCTAATTCAGATCTAAAAAGATATATAGAGTACAGAGGAGATATAGCTCTTAAAGAGTTAGGTATGAAACCTAATTGGAACACTACAGTAAATCCTTTAGGTTATATGGATGATGTTGTAGGTACTATACTAACAGACTTCTTTTCTGGCAGAGTTACACAGTACAGTAAAGCAGTAGATGGAGATTGGGGAGATATTGACTATGAAAAATGGAAATAAATGCATTCCTCAAATAGGTAAACCAGAATATCGTATTATTTTCTACCACAAAGTTACAGGTAATATTATGAAGTACAAGTTTACTGTATATGATACTGCTATTAGTTTCTTTGATAAATTAGATTATAATAAATCTAAACCTGTCATGTATGAAATAAAAAGGATACATTAATGACTAAAAAAGAATATGATAAAAAGTATCATGCTATAGCTGTGTCTAACGCTTCTGTAGAAGTAAAAGAAAAAGCTATAGAAGATCTAAATAATAAATTTAAAAATATAATAGATAAAGCTATGTCTGTGATAGAAGAATCAGAACAAGACTATAGTGATATTGTGAGAGGAGATTAACATGTTAAAGCCTACTAAGCATCCTATGTCTTATATATGGGAAGAAGATAATGAAGAAGAAGAAAATATTACAATACCTACAGACAGAAATTCACCATATACAATACCTGAGAGTATTAGAAGAGATTTTTTTAAAGCTACAGGTATTAAAAGATGTACTGAGAAAGAAATAATAAATTGGTATAATAAGAATAGTAGTAGTACTGGTAATAGTACTAATAATCCAATAGAACCTAATCATTATACTACTATGGCTATATCTCCATTAGAGTATATAGAAGCTAATCCAGAAGCGTTTACTTGGTGTACAGCTAATGTAGTTAAATATGTAAGTAGGGCTAAGATGAAAAATGGATTAGAAGATTTAAAAAAAGCAGCATGGTATTTAAACCATGAAATTGAAAATATGGAGAAAAGTAAATGAACATTACACCAATAGAAATGATATATGACTTTAATGATAAAGCAGGATTGCTAACTAAAGGGTACTCAGATGAAAAAGAATGTGCTTTTCCTATAGAAGAAGCTCTTGAAGGGCTAGAATTAACATATCTAGCTAGAGTTCTAGGAGAACATGATGTTACACCAAAAAATCTATCCAGACGTATGACGTCATTAACGAGACCTCTGAATAATTTGTTAGATGTGGATAGATTAGATAAACATCTAGATATAATTGTATTTTCATTTGGAAGTATATTTAAATTAGGTCTTACACCTAAAGAAGCATTAGAAGCTTTAACTATTGTTATGGAAGCTAATATGTTAAAACTATCAGTAGGTACTGATTCTCATGGAAAACAGATGAAACCTGTAGACTTTGTAAGTCCTGAATATAGATTACAAGATATTTTAGATAGAAGAGTATATAGTACCTAAAATAATAGTAGCAGACTATCCTGCTACTAAAATTAATGATGCTAAACTAATATGATCAGAAGGATTTGATACACCTTCACCATCAAGTATTTTTCTAGGTAATGCTTGGTTTCCTATATTCAAGCTTTCAGCTCCCATAGCACTTTCTACAGCATAACTCACACTGGAGCTTACAGGATGATATTTAATTAAACTAGCTATTGTTCTTTGTATTTTAATCCAGAAATTTGGAAACATTAAAATACCATAATCACTTAAAGCTTTTATAGGTGCTGGTAGATTTGTTCTATAATCAACAAATGTATCATTAGCTATGCTATAAGCTTCCTCTTTAGTATATCTTCTTCTATGTTGTCTATCTCCAACTCTAGGATTAACTTGTGTCATTAGGTGTTTAGCTAGTACATATTTACTTAAGGCATCAGCTAAGACCATATAAGCAGATCCATAGTTTACTACTTCAGAAGCAGGAGAACCCATGTAATCACTAAGATATCTAGCAACACTTTCTTTATCATTCTTTTTATTTTTTAATCTATCTGCTAACTCAACTAACTCAGTACCTACATCAGTACCTTTTACTTTAGCTACTTCTCCCATTTTTCTAAATACATCATCCATTCCAAACCCTACTCTTTGCCACCATTTAATAGCATTAAATAATTTATTAGGATCACCTTTCCTATCATGTGTATACTTATCTATAAATGTGTCTATATCTTGCTGAATACCTGTAATAGTATCAAACTCTTTAATTACCAAGTCAGTACTATATGACTGTACAAATCCATAGTTAAATGCATCATGAAATTCTAATCTTTCTAGTTTATTTAGTTGAGCATTCTTTCTATTAAGGGCTACAGAAGCTTTCTTTTTATTCTCATCTGTGCTATCCATTTTAAACATTGCATCAGCTAATCTAGATTCCATAGCTAGTGTAACATACTTAGATCTTTCATTGGCATATTCTTTATATGCAGATAACCCTTTAGATAGTCCTTGTCCTATCTCTATTATACCTATATCCATCATACTTAATATACCTATGTTAGTTATACTATCATTTAACAGTTTTATTGGATTAGTTACTATCATTTTTTGTTTAGCTAATATAACTATCTTTTTAAACATATTTTCTATTTTAGCTAATTCTCTATAGTCACTATTTCCAAATATACTAAAGTTTTTATGTCCAAGTATAACATCACTTACACCTCTTTTTACTAAACTTACTTTTCTGTTAAATCCATTAAAAGATGTTAATCCTTCTGGTGTCTTAAAGTATTTAGCTATCATAGGATATTCTTTTTTTAGATCTTCAAATGATTTGATATGACTTAGATCTGAAGATGTATAATCAATATTTACAAAAGGTTTTACTTCTGTTCTAAATCCTAATTTACCTCTAACACCTTTTCTATCATTATCTTTTAGAGTTTGTTCTAGCTTTCTCATAGCTATAGAATCTTTTATATACTCTGTACCATTTTCTAACATTAGTTTTCTAATACTTTCAGATTGTATAAGTTCTTTATTATGAATATAAGTTCTATATAAACTATGGGCTGCATTCTGTACTAAACCTAGTTTTTCTATCTTAGTTTTTTTATCAAGTAGTACTCTAAATCTATTACCATCTTGAACTAGTTTATTATTACTAAGCCATGCTTCTCTTTTACTCTCATCTAAAGCTTGTACTTCTTTCATTATCTCTTGGCTTTGTTCTAAACTAAGGAAAGCACCATTAGTATATCTATTAGCTCCTAATCCTATACCTGCTACTCTTCCTCCTGCTAAGCTTTCTCTTGCTACTAATCCCTTTATATTATTATCTGCATTTCTTAATACAATCCAACCATTCTCTTTAGTATATGTACTATTTCTCATCTCTATGGAATTTAGTATTCTATACTCATATACTTTATCATGTATATCCATTGAGTAACTACCATCATACATAGAGTTATATTGTTTATCTTTACTAAAATTATTTCCTTCATAGTCATCAGCCATTTCATTAATTTCATTATTTAAATCTCTATTAGCTAGTGCTATAGACATCATCCAATCTCTTAAATCTTTGTTCATATTTACTAATAACTTCTCACCATTATCTATCATAGATATAGCTTTTAATGTAGTATAGACATAAGCTTCATCAGAGTTTACCTTAGCGTACATAACATTTATAGCATTAGTTTTACTATTACCATTTACCCATTCATTTGCTACTTCATCTAATGCTTTTAATTTATTAGGATCTATTGTAGCTTTTACCTCTTCTATTAGTTGGGCTATAGTTTTAGTACCATTAAACAGAGCTATTTTAATTTCAGGTATACTTATTAAATTAGCTATACCAGTATCGGAAAATAATTGATGTACTGTTATTCTATCTTTTTTACTATAGGTATCATTAATTTGTCTATCCATTTCAGCCATAAACTCACGTTCTTTAGCAGATTCTTGCTGATAGGCTGAGAATAAGCTAAGGGATGTCTTAATAACTTTATCAGTTACATCACCAGCCAGTCCTATTATATAATGCATTTTCTGTGCGAATTCACTATCATAGAAACCTGTTCTGAGTAAGCTAACTACTTCTTTGTATATAGGAGATACATGCTTTAGTTTCATATGAGATTTCATAAGTTTAGGGCTTAAGGCTTCATCAAGTACATCTGCAAATATAATCATCCAATCACTTGCAAATCTATTAGTTTTAGCTACAGCATCATTTACAGCTGTAATAGGATTAAGAGATATATCTTTATTAGTATCTTCTTTATTCATCATCTGAGCAGGAGTTATTTCAGTATTTGTACTTAGTATAGTAGATCTAGCATTTGTATCAAGTTCTTTCAAAGCAGTAATTGTCATTTCAACATTAATAGGTAATTTAGTTAATTTATCATTACTTAGTTCAGCAAAGAATTTTTGTACTGATTGTATTACTTTTTCTACTATAGCTATAACCTTATCAATAGTACTTTTAGATTCTAATAATCCTAATATTTCATTTCTAACTGAAAGTTCATTCATTACAATAGATGAAAACTCAGATATTTGTCTTGCAGTATCAAACTTAGGATCTAAAGCATATTCTAAACGAGATTTTGCATCAGAAGATATATTTAATAACTCTTTATTTTTTAAAGATTCTATAACTCTACTCAAATACTTTAACTCATTACTTTTATTTAGATTTTGATGAATATACTGGTACTGTATAGCATGGTCTATTTCATGTGCAAATACTTCAACTAATGTATCTGCATTATTAAGATCTACTGTATAACCAGTTTTAGCATCTTTTATAGTCATACTTACTTTACCAGGTATGGTAACTACATTAGCATAACCACTCCAACCTATACCTTCTTTAGGATATCTTTTACCGTCTATAGTGTTTGCTTTTACATCAGTAATTAATTTTATTCTGTTATCTTTATTACTAAATGCTTCTACAACTTTGGTTAGTAAGGCAGTATGAGTTTCACTAACAGGTAATTTCTGTAGTAATTTAACTAGTTGATTTATATCTGCACCACTTATACCATTACCAGCTAACATTGTAATGCTTCTTAACACACTTTTAATATCTGTATATACTTCTGTATTTTTTACCTCAAGAGTTACTTTCTCTCTAGTTTCTGTAGTGTCTTTTTTAGATAGTCTTTCTTTAGCTAACTCATTACCTACTTCCCAATCACCTAATATATTAAGTTCTTTATCTTGTAGATACTTTTTCTTTTCAGCTATTAGAATATCATTCTCTTTTTTCATAGCTTCATAATTAGATTTATATTTATCTTTTAAAGGTCCTGCTTCCATCTCCTTAATAGCATCATTTAATTCTTTTAACGCAATATCCATATAGTCATAATTAATAGCAGCTTCTTTAGTATAATAATTATATCTATCCATTATCTTTAAAGCTGTTTCAGCATCAGAATATAATGCATCATGAACTGTCATTACACCAGAATCAACTACATCTCCTAGTATATCTTTTATACTCATTAACAGTAATGCAGCATCTGTTGCATGCTGTAGATTAACATTAAAAGATGTTTCATTATCCATCATTTTATTAGTTGTATATGTAATACCATCTTCTTTAAATACAGCTTGTTTAAGTTTTTGTACTGACATTTTATACAATTTATTACTAGGTAATAAAGCATCCATAGCAGTACGTAAAGTACCTTTCCATTTCTTTGTACCTCTTAACATTTTATAGATTTCACCCATCTTATATCTATAACCAGCTACTTCTGCAAATTCCATATTTAATGCATCTGTATATTCACTAGCTAGATTATCCATATAATATTTAGCTATTGTATTTTGATCTTCTTCTGTAATCTCACTAATAGGAGTTTCTTTACTTCTATCTTGTGAATCTATTACATATTTTTTAGACCCTAATATTTCATTAATTAAATCCATAGATTTTTGATTGTAATTATATAATGCCATATCAATTAAATCTTCAGCTATACTTTCTCCCATATCAGCATTATTATTACTATCTAATTGACCATAAAACCATTTCATTATTGGATATTTAGCTACTTTTCTAGCATCTAATCCAACATCTTTCAGTTTGTTTAGTATAGGCTCTAGATGTGAACTATACAAAGGACTTTTTTCAAGTATACTAGCTATAAAGTTATAAGGATCTATACCTTTATTATTAGTACCTATACCTAATATTTCAAGTATTTTTTGTACTTTAGGAATACCGCTTAAGTTAAGTAAAGTATTTACAACTCCACTTGCTGTAGCATCACTCTCTACTTGATAGCTTGTAGTAACAGATATACCATCTGATTTACGGATATCACTCATTACCTTAATCAAAGATAGTGCTTTAAAAGGTGAACTAATACCTAGTTTATTAGCTACTTTAGGTAAGTCACTAATGCCTATACTACCATTAGCATCTAAATAGTCCATAGCTCCTATCATAGTTTTATCTGTAACATTCTCTACTTCTTTTACAGTCCAACCAAGTTCTTCTGCTACAGTATTTAGAAGTAATTGTCTAGCCATGCCACTTACTTTTTTAGGTGAAGATCCTCCTTGAAGTATTTGTCTAGCCATATATTTATCACCTTGAAAATCAAGTATAGTTTGCATTACATGTATACGTTGGTTTATAGCACTTTCGTAATTAAAGTGTAACCCACCTTCTTCTATAAATTCTAAATTATCTAATAGATTAGTTATAGTACTTTTTCTACCTATTGCTTTACCACCTTCAGTATTCGTACGTATTTTAGCATTAGATTTTTGTAATCCTAACAATCTAATTAAGATAGTATCACTTGATAAAGCTTTATCTGTATCTCCTATAACTGTACCATCTTTAAGTTTTTTAGGGTATTTTGATAGGATATAATCCTTTACTTCTCTTAATACTTGAAGTGCTTCTGGTTTAACAGAATAGACCATACTATTATAGTCAGATATTATTTTCTCATGTGCAGGACTTAATTTAGATTCTGAAGGTACTTCTTCTACAGAATCTTTTGTAGGTAATTCATAGTTAATAGGTTTGAATAAACTACTTAATGCGTTAGCAGCTAATACTTCTGAAGTTATAGAACCTCTGGAGGTATCTTTTATACCTGTTATTTTTACAGTAGGTACTTGTACAGTTCCTTTCTTAGATGAGTGGTAATACTTCTTAGCTTCTTCAGTACTAAGTCTTTTACCTTCCATATCATGGATATTATGAATAGCCACATCATTTAATCCAAATTGTACTAGACCAGCTTTCTCAGCTATAGTAAGCATTTGCTCACCTACTTCTATATAAGCTTTAGCAGTTTCTTCTGGTTTACCAGCAAGTCTTAACTCATAACTATTAACTAACTCTTTACCTAGTTGATGAGCTACATCTTGTCTTCTAGCTTCTGCTACTTTATCATTTTTAATTTTATATTTTTTATTAATATCATATTCAGATCTCATAGCTGAATGAACAGTATCTAGTACCATAGAAGCAACTTTAAGAGCTCTCTGGCTAGATGACTTCTCACCAAATAATAGTTCCATAGATTTTTTTGCATCAGTATTTTCAATTATAGTTTTAGATACTTTTTCATTAATATTTTGTAATGCACTAAATATTTTATCATTTACAGGAGATAGTTTTTTACCTAGTCTTTTAGCAAAATTAACTATATTATTATCTGTTGATTTTGTTAGACTAGCTGCAACTGTTTCATCCATTTTACCTTCAATAACAGATTGTATAACATTATCATCGGCATTAAATGTGGATGATAATTTACTTTTCTTAGCTGAAGCATCAGAAACTCTAGTATCACCTTTCATAGCTTCCACTTTAATTTCTTTTATTTTATCACTTTTTGTAAGTATATTAACTAGTCCTGCATTACGTATACTCTCTTCTGTACGTGGACTATCATACTCTACTTTAGATTCTCCCTTAGGTGTAATAGGTTTATCTATAATTGGTTCAGTTACAATATTCGCTTCTTCTGTAGGTTTAGTAGTACTAAATCCCATATCTTTTTTCATACTATCAATAGCATTAAGATTAGTTTGTAATTCCTCTTTAAAAGTATCATCAGTAACATCTAGATTAAATAAATCCTCTAAATTACTGTTGATAGTAGTAGCATTATCTTTTTGTTCTTCAGTCATGTCTTCAGTAATTTCTATTCTTCTAGATACTACTTCCTTTTCTAAGTCAGAAGTAGCTTGTTCTCTACCAGCTTTCTTAACTAATACATCTTCAGCTGTTCTATCAGCAGACACTTCAGCTAACTTTGTGAGTACACTGTTAACAGGCTTAGATACTGCCTTATAGCTTTGCTTAAGTATCTCTGGTGATTGTCCTGGTAATGCCATATGTACACCACCAGCTGCTCCCATAATACCACCAACAGTAGCTTCTTTTAATACATCAGGACTTATAACAGTATCTAATGCAGTCATGTCTTTAGCTTTATCTGTACCATATATTTTATTGAATGCTTCACCTAATGTTTGTGTATATTCTTGAGCAGCTTCCATCATACCAGCTTTTGCTAATTTACCAACTGTATTAGCACTCCTAGCTATAAATGTTTGTAATTCTGTTTCAGATAGTTTTTTTATAATATCTGAGAGATTATTAGGATTAATAACATCTTTAGTTACACCTGCTTCAAGTTTCATACCTAAGAAGTTTATAGTGAATGCTCTACCTATATCAAGCATATCAGGTTCTACACCTTTATTATTTACTATAAATTCATCCATTTGGTTGTTAGTTTGATCAGCTGCTACTAAAGCTGCTCCAGCATTCTTAGCACCTAAATAAGATACTAACTCTTTAGCAGATGATTCTTTTTTAATAGTTTTAATTGCTAATTTTTTAGCTGCTTCATCTATACTCTCATTAGCTAATACTGATAATACTTTACTACCTATTTTAGTTTTCTTACTTGGATCTATTAACGCAGGTAACATATAACCTAATGAGTATATAGCAGTTTCAGGAGTAGCAAGTGCAGTACTAACCATATTCCATATTTTAGATGGATTATCTTCTTTAACAAGATTAGCCCATGTAGAAGGTACAGTAAGTTCTACATCTTTAGTAACTTGATCATAGTCTTTACTAATTTGATCAATATTGTGTTTTGAATATATATCATTATATCCTGCAAATCTGTTAGCTATTTTAACTTTTTCATCATCAGTAGCTATATCCCAATTTTGCCCTAGTATTTTTCCTACACCTTCTACAGCCCAATCAGCAGTACCTATAGAAAGATTAGCCATACCAGCTGGGAAAGCTTTTACAGCATTACCAACTCTTTCAGAGTTGGTTTTTGGAGAATACCCACTGACAACAGGATTTTTAGCATAACTTCTTAATACTTCCATTGGATTATTAACTACACCTGATGCTTTAGTATTGTCCAGTACATATTGTGAAAATGTTTTATCATTATTTACAGCCTGTACATCATATAATGATCTACCATATTTCTCTTTACCAGCTTGTGGTATTAAGTTTAAGTTTTTAGCAGCAAAAGCTTCTTTTATTTTTTTATTTGCTTCATTATTATAAGTATAGTATTCTTCAGGTGTTATTTGTTTTTGTAGTAGAGATGAGTTATCTATTCCAAGCAGGTATTGATCTGATATTATTCTAGCTTTCATACCTTCTTGTGTAAGATTTCCCTCTGTATCTTTTAACTCAGGAGCTTGAGGATACCATCCCTGATTAGTTAATCTTCCAGTAGCACCACTTTCAAAAACAAGAGAATCAGCATCATAACCACCTACGACTACATTACCACTTAGTTTATTTATTTTTTCTACTCTAGCATTTTCTAACCTATTAATTTTATCAAATATGGTAGCCATTATTATCCTTAATACTTATATTTATTTAACTAAGATACGCAATCTATTTATTACATCTTCCTCAGATAAGGAAGGATCTTCACTCTTTATCATATTATATAGTATCTTATTACTACTAATTAGTTCATTATCTAATTCAGACTCAGACTTATCATATCCAATAATTTCTCCTATAGCATTGTATATAGCTTTACCTTTATTAATAGTAGGAGTGGCTTCTTTACTTACTTTATTATATAAAGAATTATTTGCACTAATACTTTTTTGTGGGGTTTTTACAGTATTTTTATTACCTACATTAACTAATGTATATCGACCCTTATCATCCATTGTTATTCTGATACCTTTTGACTCAGCCATACTAGTTGCTGTACCAAATCCTATTTCTTTACCTGTTGTTTCATCTATAACTTTGGGTAAGTACTTATCAAGATCTTTTCTAGTAAGAGTTTTATCAAAAAGACTATCCGACTTCATTTTAATAAGTGCAGCATTAGCAGTATTAGGGTCTATATTATAAGACTGCATTAGATCAATACTTTTTTGAGCTTCTTTTTTATCAAGAAACCCATAGTCCAAAATATCTTCACGCATTTTATTATAAGAATCCCCACTACTACCACCACTGGTTGAACTACCTCTATCTTTATCCTTTTTACCTACTACCCATCCTTGTTTAGTATAAGTGTCTAACTGACTATATGGAATATTAGTTGTACGAGAACCATCTGCTGAAGTTATTGATACTGTACCACTAATAGGCTCAACTTTAGGAGCTGTTAGTATATCATGAATTAAGGAAGCCTCTTGTGCATTAGGTGTGAATAATTTATTTTTTTGTAGTTCAGTTAAGGCAGCACGTCTGTCTATTATATTAGGATTTGTAAGTATATTAGCTATACCACTTTCTGTAAATGACTTAGAAGCAGCCTCTGCTTCAGCTCTTTTATTAGCTGCTTCTTGTAATCCAAAACTTTTATTCCATTGCTCTTCTTGTGTTTTAGTTTGTTGATCTCTAAACATTCTATCTAATGCAGCAGATTCTTCAGCAGACTTTCTAGCACTAAATGCAGATGCAAACTTACCAGCTTGAGCCATAGGATCTACAAATTGACTTAATGCACTAAATTCAGGTATATTTATTCCTCTGCTAGCCATAACTTATCCTTATACACCAGCACTATATGTGCCAAGTCCAGATTTATTTATATTAGCAGCAAAGTCTTTATCTTTTTGTACACCCCTATTATATTCAGCTTTCTGTAATTTAAAAGCATCTTCTGCTCTTTTATTAGCTTCCATACCTGCGTATATACTATATAGACTTGCTAGTCCACTACCTACATCAGCTAATCCTTGAGGACCACCTAGACCAGTAGTATTGGATGCTCCTGTCTTAGGATCATATGTACGAGTACCAATTATATTACTTCCTACGTTAGCTAAACCACTTACCATATTAGCTAGGTTAGTACCTAATCCTGGAGGTGTAAACCCTTGTGCGTAATAATTACTTGGTGTAAATAATTGTTGTGTAGTATCCCATAAACTAGTTTCAGGCACTACTGATGATAGCGCTGGATTACTTTGCCATTGATTTGCCATTATTGATCCTTTATATTTAGATAAAAGCAACTAGCTATATTGCTTTGATACTAGTATTATACCATTTATATTATTTAACTATGCTATTTGTACTAGGAAATTCTCTGTCTTTTGTCCACCACTATTATTTTTAACTAAATTATCAATCCTATATAGAGCATCATTATTATATATCATCTCATATGTTAGATATATATGTTCTACACCATCTTCTTTAGTAGATTGCTCTTCTTCAGTTAATGTATTATACTGCTTAGAGTCTCCAAAGAACTTCATGTATGTTTTAAATCCATCACCTAAGTTTTTAAGCCATCCACTTACATCATTTAGAGTTATCTCACTTAAACTTGATAAACTCCATTTACTTGGATCTGTTATAAATGATATTTTATCCATTATACTAGCAGTTATTTTATCATAGAAATTTACTACCATATCTTTTACAAACTGAGTT
>Ga0172377_10006528_pt1 | contig 12015 bp, 13 predicted proteins | sample Pumphouse3metaG_FD_119749 | JGI IMG/M metagenome (GOLD analysis project Ga0172377, IMG submission 119749) | Leachate microbial communities from a municipal landfill in Southern Ontario, Canada - Pumphouse #3 metaG | ecosystem: Engineered > Solid waste > Landfill > Unclassified | place: Canada... | reverse complement strand
GAGTATTCTTTTAGGGTGGTAGTACTGTTAACGAAAGGTTACAAAAATAAAACAAACCAAAGATGAAACTCTAAATCATCTTTCAATAGACGCAGTATAGCTGAAATATTTAATAATAGCAAGTCATATACTACTTTTGTATCAAACTATTTTCTTTTATCAAAACAACAAATTTTTCTTTATAATACTACACAATAATTCCACTGTTAGATAATACTATAAACTATTCATTAAAGGAGGTTATTATGAATCAAAATAAAATTAGGCATTTAGGCGCAATAGTGATGATGTCGGGTATGTTGTTTTTTGGTGCAGGCACAACTGAAGTGATGGCCGCACCGCCGCCTCCAGGTGGTATATATACTTATCCTCATTTTCACGACAGGCCGTACTATTATCATAATGGCAGATACTATTATGGCGGTGTTTGGCGTAATGGTTATTATTATTATAGAGGTCAAAGATACTATGGCGGGCGATATTATCATAGATATGACGGACATCGGCCACCTCCTCCTCGTATGAGAGGAGAAGTATATAATTATCCTAGATATCATAATAGACCTTTTTATTACTATAAAGGAAGATACTATTATGGCGGTGTTTGGCGCAATGGATATTATCTATTTAGAGGCCATAGATATTATGGAGGACGCTATTATCATAGATATGATAGAAGATATTTCTATAGATAATATCACAGCGATCTAATATTATCCCAAACTTATTTTGGGATATAAGTCAAGTTATCTCATCGTTCATACTAAGCTTGTATAAATGTGAGATGAAGTTTAGTACCATTTTTTTCAAATCCAAATTGAGTTTTTAGCCGTTTATGCTGATAGTATTTCAGTGCAAGCGGCATTCTATTTTGCATTACAACTATTATATAGTTTGATTTTTGCTTATGTATATAAAATATCTAAGTTCTATACTGGATAATTATAAAGTTCTTCGAGCAGATTTAAAAGCGGCAAATACAACATCTCAACCTCTGGCATATCAATCTCTCCCTGATTTGCAAAGAAAAAATGATTATTCCTGTTGCGTCGTGTTCTGATAATGATATAGATCATCTCCGAGATAAGATCAGCCTTTTGGATATCATAAGGTATTTTACCGAACAGTATTTCTTGAGCGCTTATCATGGCTGTACTTAGTGTTCCGGTATTGATCTGCGCGATATATTCGATTTGCAACGATTTGAGTGTCGCATCCAGCCACGGATTTTTCTCTGCCGTGACTCTGCTTCCGTACTCGGAGTGGGCTCTTTTTTTAAAAAACGGCACTTCGTATTTTAAAAGTGAGGCTTTGAGTAATATTTCAGCAGCCAACGCGATATTTCTCCAAAAATCAACTACCTCAAAAGCATTGTGTTCTCTTACAGCATTAAGATTAAATATACCGTTTTTATATATGATGATATCATCCAATGTCGCCAAATGTCTCGCGTAGAGATAATTTTCTTCGGCTATATTGCTGATATCGATAGTATCCATTTTTACTCTCTTTTAAATATCATAGATTTTATATCTTCACCTATTGCATCAGCTACGACATTACATTTTACTATAAAAAGATAATATATCGGGCGTTTTACCACCTGATATAAGCTTTCAAAATTACCCATTCCTTTAGCTACGACTATATCGGCACGTTCAAATATCTCTCTTGAGACGGCATTCGCTTTGTGTATCTCGAAACCGGGGGTTTCTATGCCAGTATCGATGATATCAGCACAACCGCTTAAAAACTCAGCTTCTTTCGGGGTCACGTCATTGATGATAGGCTTGGTTCTGACAAAGTAATTTACTTTGACATCGTAATGCTTTTTGATAGTTTCTATAAGCAACTTATCAAAGATATGCTCTCCTACATTATCACCAAGTATCACCATCTCTTTTGCTTCTTGAAGCTCTTTTTCAAATGTCTGGAAATCATCGATAGCAAATTCTTTTTCAAAATGATGCCCGATCATTTCACTAAGCTCAAATTGATTTTGTGCGCCAAAATCGATGACATTGCCGATAACGGCCATTTTGATAGCGTCTTTGATGGTTTGCACAAAAGAGGTGTCTACTCTTAGCGCTTCGCTTGTGGCTCTCTCTTTGGCGCGCAAAACCGGATCTTCATCTCCAGTAATATCTGATATAGCCCCATATATCTCTTTGGCTATTTGCGGCGGGGTATATGAAAAATCGTGTTCGGTTAATATCCGCGCGGTTCTATCCAAGACTTTTTTGCTTGTGATGTCATCAAGTTCAAGCAGTTTTGTAACCTTTAGTGCTTGGTTCATCAAGCATACTATACAATCTGATTTTATATTCAAAGGATTCTCTCTTATTTGATATATAGAATTATAGCATCAGCACTTTAACGCCATATGCTAGTTAAGAATAAAAATAATAACTGCTATTTGTTTTTAGAATATTTAAATTGATGCCTGTACCCATTTTTCCAAATAGCGCATGTGATAGGATCTTTACCCATTATATCTCCCGTTTCTACAAGGGCCGAAGCACGACAGCCTGAGCCGCATTTGCCAAATAGATCACACTTGGCACATTCTTGATTTGTATTCAGGATGTCCTGCTTGGTAAGATTTGCAATATCGTGCAAAGTTGAGTCTCGCCATTCATTGATCAAACGCTTTTCCAAAAGATTCGGCATTGTTTTTTCAAGAATAGTATCAACATATCCGGCACAAGGTAAGAGTATGCCGTCAGGCAGTAGGTATGATTGCTCTTTACATGTTTGGCAATCTATTGAATCAGGCGTAAATTTTGCTTTTTTGATAGAAATCTTATCTTTATTGTTATTTTTGGCACCGCTGCTGAAAAATCCGCCCAATTGTATAGCAAAAGGTCGCCCATCACTATCCCAACGCATCCATATTTCATGCAGTTTCTTGGATAACTCATCTAGTGACAAAGCGGTCTTGGTGTCTTTCCAATTCCCTGTCTCCTGGGGGATACTGATACGCCAGCTTTTGGCTCCAATCTGCTTCATCAGCTCATATGTAGGTCCTAGAGAATCTACACTCCTCTTGTCTATAGATGTAGATACTACAACATGAAAACCGGCTTTTTGTATCCGCTCTATCGACTTGATAACATTTTGTTCGATACCATTAGTGCCTCTCATATAGTCGTGTGAACCAACACCATCAAAACTAAGCTGGAAACTTGGTGATATACCAAGCTCTTTGAGTTTGCTCAGATGTTTATCCGTGACCAAAAGCCCATTTGTCAAAATATGTTCTATGTGGATTCTTTTTTCTCTAAGCAAGGAGATGATATCCATGATATCTCTACGCAGAAACGGCTCTCCACCTGTCAAAACGACACTTACGACATTGGCTTCTTCAAACTGTTCGATCAATTTTGCCATAGCCTCAAAAGATAGCTCACCGTATTTTCCCGATGGCGACTCCATAAAACAGTGAATACAGTTTAGATTGCAATGTCCCGTGATACACCATTGGACGGTTTTGATAAATGGAGTATTACTATATCGATAATGCTGGAAGGGTTCTAATTCTTCTTGCCCATCGCATTCACAAACAATGCCGTCGTGAACAAACTGTTTTAATATCTCTAAATGGATCGGGAGAAATGCAAATGAGTTAAAATTGGTTTTGCCGTCACACGACTGCAAGACATAAAACTGCTTTTTATCTAACTTTTTGACTTTGCCGTTTCTATGATTGACTGCCGCCATGGGCATATCAAGCCAACCACGCAATAACCAATCGGGCTGAAGCGTGACATAATACCGACTCATTTGCTATGCTTATTTAGCAATTATACATTATCCTCATCGCCCGGTTCATAACCTCCGGGGATATAAGCATGGCTATTACCATAATCACATGGATTAGGTTGAGGCGGTGTAGTCCACAATGGATGGCTAGAACTACAACCCCAAGTCACATAGCAACCATCATCTTTATTTTGATCAGAATTTCCTACCGCTTCAATAGGTGCCCTTGTGTTCAATACAGAAGCATAGTCATCAGCTGAAAAATCAAAACCGGATTTTTTGGCTATATCTATTACTTTGTTAAGAGAATCTGGTGAAGACTCGATATCAGATTCTTTTTCTAAGTTTTTAAGCACATCTTGCAATTCTTTGTCTGTTTCGACTTTATCAAAAAAGGCGTTAACTTGATCTCTTGACATCTGATATCCTTTTTGCTTATTTTTATTATTATATTACTAACGCAAAACTTTGTCAATGGTTTATCTTTAAATTAAAGCACTTTATTTCTATGATCTGGCTACAATATTAAATGCTCTTATTTTTCGTCTTCTGTGTTGAAAAGAACGTCAACAATCGCATAGGTATTTGGCTTTTCAAAATCAAAAACTACTGCGCTTAACTTATTATTATACACACATCCAGTATCGATTCCGATAGCATATTGAGTTATTTTTGGCTCATGAAACCACTGATGCCCATAAACTACAAATCCTTGATTACCATCATACACATCTGCCCAAAATATTGAATCTTCAGTTTCCTTGCCGTGAGTTACGAAATCCCCTGCTTTGTCTAAATAACGAAGTCTAAGGAGCTTTTGATGTTCACGACTAGAAAGGTTTTCTAAAACCATAGAGTTTTGTAATCCACCATGCACCACAGTGATGCCACCGAAACGTAAAAAAAGTGGAAGAGATCGTAGAAACGCTATATCTTTATGCGTTAAATTATCAACTATTTGTTGCTCATCATCATCTAAACTGATAGGATTTTTTTTAGGAGATTCTCGATGTTTTAAATAACGGATAATTTTATCTTCGTGATTACCGAGAACAGAAAGGATGCCATTTTCTTGGATATATCGTAGTGTTTCTAGCGAATGAGTACCTTTGGTGATAATATCGCCTACACATACTTCAATATCATTTTTTTGAGGGTTGATTTGCACACGAAGTTTTTGGAGTTCGTGTAAACATCCATGAATATCGCCATAGATTATAAGTTTACTCATTGAGTTTTTGTTCTATTTCTTTTAAAAGTTCTTTATATTTTTTTATATCTTTACGGATTTGTATACAATGTTCTTCATTAAATTCTAAAGGAGTACCATTAGAATAATTAAGATATTTAGTCCCATCGACCCTACTATTTTCCTCTTCATGGGCGAATACATTTCTTTTTTTAATAACGTTTTCATAATAGTCTTGGTGAACAAAAGGAATTTCTTTACACTTGACATTTAAATTTTTTACTTTATAGACTGTTCTTGATTTTTTGAAACTGTCATAAAAAAAGTTTTTTTGTAATTTCTCTAAATCTATTTCATCATGACTGCATTCAGAATCTTCAACTTTCACCAAACACTCTAAATCTTCTAATTCTTGCTTGATTTTTGAAAAAACATCGTCTTTAATATACTTCTTAAACTCAGCATCTGCATCTTTGCTAAATTTCTGAATGATTCTTTTTTTAATTCTATCCAGTTCAGCAACCTCAGCCATAATAAGCCCACGTAAATTATTTACATCTTGGACTTTTTTAATTGTAACATCTATAACATCTGTTACTTTCTCTTCAAAATCATTTTGATTTCTACTGGTAACAAAAACTCCTTCGATATTATTATCATTTACAGAGCGTCTTACATCCGCTAAGTTGGTGGAATAAAAAATAATATCTGTCAATACTTTATTTGATCTGATTTTTTCAATAATTTCATTACCAGTATGTCCATTATCAAGGTTAAGATCAACCAAAAATAAATCATATTTTATTTGTTCTATTTTATTATTATCATGCTCTAAATAATCCTGTAAACTTTTATGTTTAATGATTTGTGCTTCAAAACCTTTTTCTTCAATATGCTCTTTAATAAAATCTTCGTGATTACGAAAAAAATCTTCATGATCATCAATCCACAATATTTTATAATCAAGTGTCATTTATTTAGCCTTATTAATAAACTAATACCTTTTGTCTTGTTTTTAACAGCTTCAATACGCCCATGCATAGAAGTAACAATCTGCTTGATATGATATAACCCTAATCCGGAGCCTTTAGTTGTTGTAAACCCTCTATCAAAAATCATATCTGTATTTGAAATACTTTGTGATAATCCATCACCATCATCAATAAATTCGATTTGAAGTTGGTTATTTTCAAATACAAATTTAATATCCAAATTATGAGCTTTAGCTTTTCTTGCATTATTCAAAATATTATCAATGATTATTGTCATTTCCATGGGTTTAAAATTGATAATAAACTCATTCATAGTATCTTCTACATGGATAGAAATTTGATTATTTGAAACGATTTTGTATATATTTGAAATGTACTGTTGTATAAATGCAACTATATCTTTATGGATAGTTTCAGAGTTTGTTATAAAGTCTGCTTTGGTAGCATACTTGTTAATAGCAAGTATTTTTTGGTTTGTCATGGAAATTTCATCTAATATTTCCATCACTTCCATTTTGCTAACTACTTCTTTTTTATCCATTTTTCTTTTAAAATTAGTAATTGATCCATTGATCAATTCGGCATTAATGCCTATATGATGTTGTAAATTAATTAAGTCTTGCTCATTGAGTGTTCGTTCAGATTGTAAAAATAGAATTTGTTTTTCTTTTTGAGTTTTCTCTTCAACAAGTTCTTTAATTTTGCCTTTTTCCTGATTCAACTGTGTATTTAAAACTTTTTTTTCATATTGAAGCTGACTATTTTTTTCTTCCACTTCATAAAGATTTTTTTCTAATTCATTTTTTTGTTGCGACAATCCATTGATTTGACTTTTAATTTTATCTAATTCACCTAATAATTCATGATTATTGGTTTTCTGTGCTATATCGATCAAATTCTTTACGGCCGGATCTCCTAGATCTGTTTTCTCCTGAAGAACATTTAAAAAGTCACTTGCAAAAGCCAATATTCCTACATCAGGAGCATCTGTAAGTTTTTTTATTAATTGAATAATTTTAGATTTGCTTTCTATGGTGTTTAGTGCAGTTAAGTTTTCTGAATCATTATCTTTTTCTCTAATAATACTATCTAATTCCCACTGGATTCCAACAACATATTTTTCTAATCTTTTTAATGCTTTTTCCCAAAAAAAATTTTCTAATTCTGTATGTCCATCTGTTACAATTAATCCACTATCCCTACTGCTTTTTTCTTTAAATTGTTCCGAATATTCATTGATATTTATATTTCCTATAATATTTCTAGTCGATAAAGTTCTATTGTATCCTTGTTGATGTCTTCTGTTAATGCCAAAACTATCATCGTATTCTTCACCATATGGATAAACTCTAAAACCATTATTGAACAATAAAATATGCCCGAATTCCACAGGTTGCATTTTCATTATTTGACTAAAATTATGTTTAGCTTTTCGATTTAAAAATAGCAATGTGATTGAAGTATTTTTAATATGCTTATATTTGTTTTTTTCTTCGATCTTATATATAACAGTACCTCTGTCTGTTAATGTAGAAATAATCTTCTTATCTTTTGCTTCGACCTCTATTTTTGTCGTTTTCATAGTCAAAACAGTAATTAAATTATTAACTACAGGTTCAGAAAATATTTTGTTGGGTTCTTTGATATAAATTTGAAAATTATTTGATTTTGTATTAACTTCAAATGGATTAATTAGCTTCCCCAATGAGTGTTTTAACCTTTTGATTTTTTCATTATCCCAAGTCGAATGTAAATGCGATATTTCAAGTATTACACCCTGTTGAAAATCCTCATTATCGATAGAATCTGGCGAGCTATATTTCACTTGAATATTAATAAAATCATTTTTTGCATCTTGTTCAAAATCATCCCAATCAACATCTAATTGATGAAAATCTGAAGAAGAAACTTTTCTTGACATCAGTTTCAACTTTGAGCCAAGTCTATCGCAAGAGAATCTTCCTATTCCTTTGGCTCCGGCGAAGCCTCTTTTGAGATTGATTTTGTCTCGATAATCTCTATATTTAACATCCTTTTTTAAATCATCATCTTCTGTTGCATCTTTTTTTGCCGAATAAGCAACAAAAAGCCATTTGTTTTGGATGTCTTTTAAATCCATCCCTTTACCATTATCTTGAATAATGATTTTGTCTTTTTCAAATGTAATATCAACTCTTGTGGCATGCGCATCATAAGCATTTTTAACCAATTCAAAAATAGCTACTTCATCATTGATAATTAAATCTTTCCCAATGATATTTTTTAATTCTGAACTGATCCTAAATTCCATCAAATCATCTCTTTTAACACTAATCCTGCTTGCTCACTAAAAAGTGGCGGGATAGCATTGCCGATTTGCGTATAACGAGGAACATCAATTTTTCTTCGTTCGCCACCAGTTGTATACATACCTTTAAACTCATAATGATCTGGGAATGATTGTATCCTTGCATATTCTCTTACAGTTAAGATTCTAGGTTCGCAGTAGTGAATGTAATCATCAGGTAGAGTTGTGAGAGTAGGCGTAACAGAAATTTTACAAAGTGGCACTACTGTTCTTTTTTTCATATTATATTTTTCTTTTATTTCATCAGATATATTTTTATTTGCTATACCATTATCTAAAATATATTGAAACTTTTCTACAGTTTCTGCTTTGTGTTTTGCAAATCTATGACTATCTGCAATTTGATTTGTTAAAGATTTATCTTGTCTCATCAGCCTTTGATAAGAGCTTATAGCTTTAGAATAGATACCCGCTTGAAAACTTTTTGTATCTGGTGATTCCTGCGTTCCATTTGATTGCAATAAATCTGATATGGCATCATATAAGGATGTAGTATCTTTTTCTAAATTTTTTGATTTGAAAAAGTTCGCTCTATTATTAACCATAGAATCAAAAAAATCTTTTGCTTTTTTATTTTTAGTTCCAACTAAAATATATCTTTGTCTTTTTTGTGGAACTCCATATTCAGAAAAATCGATAATTTGACCTTTGACGTCATAGCCCAATTCTTCTAATTTCTTAACAACATAGGCGGAGTATGCTTCTCCTCTCTTGTTGTTTTTTTTAAATCCAATAGTAAAACCTTTTACATTTTCAAAAAACAAAATTTTGGGTTCAACAAGTTTAACAAATTGGATATAAGAATCAATTAGTTTATTGCGTTCATCTTCTTCTCTTCTTCGCCCTGCCATAGAAAAGCCTTGACAAGGGGGGCCACCTGCGATTAAAGAGATTTTTCCTCTCAATGCTTCAAGCTCATTCGAATACTTAGCAATAATGTCATTAATATCATGATTGGTTTTCGGTAGCCATTCTGGCCATTCAAAATTATTTTTTTTATCTATTAAATTGAATTTTAGAGTTGAAAAAGCATCTGCACTTTTTTCAATGGCAAATGTCCCTTGCCATCCTGCATTGTGCAATCCAAGTGCCAATCCACCACATCCTGAAAAAAGGTCTATATATTTTAAATTCTTCATAGTTCTTTTCTTCAAAAATTTTATTAATTATACATTAAAAAAATAAGATTTGAGATAACTTTATAAATTCTTTTAAAAAAATTTAAATAACATTTTGTACATATAATCCATAAAGACAAACTACTTTTAAATTTAATCTTTCTCAAACCTACTTTTTTAGCTGTATCTTCACATAGCTCTTTATGTTCTATTTTGATTGGATATTTTTTGGATTCCTGTCTGCACAGGAATGACAATTAATATAGAACCCACATTCGCGAGAATGACAATAATATGGATTGCCATATTTTGTTCGCAATGACGCTTACCTATCCAATAACTTTTTTACCCTCTCCATAAGTCCAAAGCTTTCTGCCTCAAGCAGTGAAAAAGCAAACCACTTTTTGCCAAGATCTTTGAGGCTTGCTCCTATGTGATATATCTCCACTCCATCAAGTATGAGAAATCTGTCATGAGAACTTGCAAACTCTTTAGCTTCTATTTTGGTGTATTGGGCATTGTGTTTTTGCAAGTCTATTTTTAACTCTTTTGTGATGTTTTTTGTAAGTATTGTTACTTTTACTTTCGCGCCACATTTACCGAGAATTAATAAGGTTGTCTCATTGCAATAGTTATCTATCAAAATTATAGAATTTTTGGCTTTTTTGACAAGTCCGCTTGCAAATAGATATGCATCAAATATCTGTCCGTCAAAAAATATCCCTTGTTTTGGCTGGATGGTTTTATCTTCCAACTTATTTAAAATATTTTCTACTTTTGATTTGAGAGCAATTACATCATTTTCAAGCTCTTTAAATCTTTGGTTTGTAAGTTTTTCTCCATTTATCACATAACCATCTAACATATAATTTTTTAGTACAGATGTCGCCCACTGCCTAAATCTAGTTGCCCTTAGAGAGTTTACTCTATAGCCCACGGAAATAATAACATCAAGATTATAATGTTCAATGTTTCTTTTTACTGTTCTCTTGCCTTCTTGACGAACTATTAGGAAATTCCTAATAGTTGAATCCATGCCCAACTCACAATCAGCAAAAATATTTTTTATATGCTCATTGATTGTTGCTATGGTCACTTCAAATAGTTCTGCTATCTGTTTTTGGGTTAGCCAAATAGTCTCTCCATCGACCGAAACATTTAATTCCAATTCACCATCATTATATATAACCAAATCTGACATTTTTTGCCTCCGATTTTAAAATCTTAACTCAAAAAATAGTATGTGTTTAAAAATATGACAAAATGATATATTTGGTTATGCTTTTTCGAACCTGCTTTTATAGCTGCATCTTTGGCACAACACTTCGGTCGCTTTTTGGCAAGCAAATCCATCTCTTATGTTTTTAACTCTGCTAGTAGCTAGTATCTCATCAAGGCTTTGACTACGAAGGTTGCCTAGCTCTATGATAGCTTCATAGTCCAGGCAGCACGGCACTACCCTGCCGTCACTAAGTATGGCTATATGCGAATCAAGCCCGCCGCAGTATCCGTCACCGTAAATTGGATTGGAAAGTGATGGCCACTCAAAATAATCATCAAAATGAAGCAGTATCTTAGGAGCCAGCCTCAAACCTTTGGCATCCTTGGTATAGTCCACATCTGTACCGAAAAACTCGGACAGTTTGGCAAAAACCACAGAGTTAAATTCATCTTCGCTTTTGCCCTCGTCCATATTCCAAAGCCTGAGGTTTAAAAATGGTTCAGGATAACTGCTTAACTTCTCTTCGCAAAGAGCGCATATAGGAGATAGGTATTCATCCAAAGTGAGTTTGGTGCTGTTTTTGTTGAAACTATTTAGTGATATATTAAGTTGACGCACACTTAGGTGAAAGAGAGTCTTGGGTGAATGCTTTGGTATATGAAAACCGCTTGTAGTTATCATGGCTCTCATGCCGTAAGATTCTATGATATCAAGATAATCTCGGAGGTTGGAAAGTACTAATGGATCGCCCATTACATGGCAAACTATCTCTTTCGTGAAACGAGAGGCTTGAGATATGATAGAATCAAAAAAATCAAGCTCCATTATCTTGTTTTGGGTATTTTTAGCAGGGCAAAAAGAACATGTAAGACCACATATATTGGTAAGCTCTACATATATGCGGTTAAATTTCATAAAAGGTTATTTTTTCTTCGCAAAGTCTTCGACGCTTTTTTCTAAACTCGCTAAAAAATGTTCTATTTTCATGCCGATCTCTTCAATGAAGCTGCGGCTTTGTCTGAGGTCTACCTCTATGTGCTCATTGTCTACTTTTAACCCTATATTGTGAGCCAAGTCTGAGCTGCTTTCTTGAATGTTTTGCCCTATATTTTGGGCTTTATCTTTGATCTGCTGTTGAATATTGCCAAAGAAGTCTTTTGTCTTGCTAGTATCTATGGCTATTTTGTCTTCTGAGACATCTATGCCCATATCTGATAAAATATTTTGATTTTCTTCGTTGTTTTTGTTCGACATAACTTCTCCTTTTGGATATCAGCGCGATTATACCATACCTTGAGTGAACTTTGGATACAATATCAAACTAATAAAAAACATTAAGGAATAAATATGGGACTAGGTATAGGCTTGGTAGGTTTGCCAAATGT
>Ga0172377_10006525_pt1 | contig 12017 bp, 10 predicted proteins | sample Pumphouse3metaG_FD_119749 | JGI IMG/M metagenome (GOLD analysis project Ga0172377, IMG submission 119749) | Leachate microbial communities from a municipal landfill in Southern Ontario, Canada - Pumphouse #3 metaG | ecosystem: Engineered > Solid waste > Landfill > Unclassified | place: Canada... | reverse complement strand
TTATTTTTGGCTTATGTCCGTTTTAAATGGAGCTTATAACCGGGAAAGGAGTGGACTGCTTTCTCTTTTTCCAATGCTATTTTTTATAATAAATTTAATCAATTTTTAAAAACCTACTTTTAAGAGTGGGCTCATTTATCAAATGTAATATCATACCATCTGTCCAGTCCTGCTTCATGAGTTCTCTTTTCAAATTTGCCACAATATGGTAAAGTTCTTTTTAAGTTGGTTACATTAAGAGACGATAGTGCGTTGTCAACAGATTTTACTTCTGTTTTTGTGGTGTTGCTGCTGTCTTTAGATGCTTTTATTGTTGTTTGAACCTGAAGGGCAAGTTCTTCAGTAAATTTCACCCTTATTTTCCCGGTGACATAAGAATCTTCAATTGTCTCTTCAGTAACTGTTTCCTGTGTTTCTGTTGATACTGTTGTTATATCTTCGAATGAATCATCATCTTTACAACTATTAATAAAAGGTATTATTAACAGTAGTAGAATAAGAAAAAGAAATTTCATAGTGTTTAGGTTGATTTGTCGTAAAAGTAAAAAATAATTTATAAGATACTGAAGGTAGGGCTATCTTTTGCTTTTTTGAGGTATATTTTTTTTGCTTTTTAAAGTTTTATTTGGCTTAGTGGGTATAGTTGCTTTTTAATTTCTAATTTTATTGCAGATATTCTTTTATCCATCCTTTTATTTTTAGAAGTTTGTTACGAAAATGATGAACAAATATGCTGATATAATATTACCACTTCCTTTCGGGGATGTTTTTGCCTATAGTATTCCTACTCAATATCAGTCGTCTGTAGAGCCTGGGATGAGGGTAATTGTGCATTTTGGTGCACGCAAAATTTATTCGGGGCTTATTTTTCAACTTTATGAGGTGATTCGTGAAGCAAAATTTGATATAAAAGATATTGATGCTGTTCTTGACGAGGAACCTGTTGTTAGTCTTTCCCAGATAGAATTATGGCGATGGATGGCGGATTATTATTGCTGCACACTCGGAGATGTATACAAAACAGCTCTGCCCAATGCTATGAAAATGGAGAGCCGTACAAAAATTAGAATTAATCCTGATTTTAAAGAAACCGATGATTTCTCGGAAAAAGAAAAGGAAGTACTCCATTTATTGGAAATAGAAGGACAGGTAAATCTTGACAGGCTAAATCGTGTTGTAGGGAAACGGGTATATCCTGTTGTAAAAAATCTTTTGAAAAAGAATGTTATAAGTATTGAGGAAAATCTTTTTGACCCTTTTAAACCAAAGAAAATCTGGTATGTGTTTTTAGGAGAACATTTCCTTACAGAAGAAAAGATAAAGGAAGCGTTGGAAACTTTAAAAAAAGCAAAAAAACAGTTGTCCCTTTTCCAATACTTTTTGTCTCGCACTATTTATTCTGAAGAGAATAAACAAACTTGTATAATTAGAAAAGAACTTATAACACAAAGCGGTTTGAGTGATGGAATTCTAAGAGCACTTATTGCTAAAGGAATCCTTAGAATGGAGGAAATGGAAACAGGAAGGCTTGACTTAAGTAAACAGAAGGAAAATCATAAAATTGATCTTAATGAATTTCAGCAACAATCATTTGATAATATTAAAGAGCAATTCAAAACTAAGAAGCCGGTTCTTCTTCATGGTGTTACATCCAGCGGGAAAACGGAAATATATATTAAATTAATAGAGGATGAGTTGAAGTGCGGACGTCAGGTTCTTTATTTAGTTCCGGAAATAGGACTAACGACTCAACTTACGCAAAGACTTAAAAAAGTTTTTGGAAATAAAGTCGGCGTATATCATTCAGGATTTAGTGATGCTGAACGTGTAGAAATTTGGCAGGAAATTAAAAAGGGGAATAAAAGTTCTTATAGGATTATACTTGGAACCCGTTCTTCTATGTTTTTACCTTTTAAAGATCTGGGGCTGATTATTGTTGATGAGGAACATGAAAGTAGTTACAAACAATTTGATACTGCTCCACGTTATCATGCACGAGATCTGGCTGTTGTTCTTGGAAAAAATCATAATTCTAACGTTTTGCTTGGAACGGCAACTCCTTCATTTGAAAGTTATTATAATGCAAAGACAGGGAAATACGGTTTTGTTGAATTAAAACATAGATACAGGGATGCCCATTTACCTGAGATAAAAATTACCGATATCCGTCGTGCGACATATCGAAAACAAATGCATTCAGTGCTTACTCCGGAATTATATGATGAGATAGTAAGAGCCTTAAAAGACAAAGAGCAGATAATACTTTTTCAAAATAGGCGTGGATTTGCTCCATATTTGCAATGTTCTTCATGTGGTGCGATTCCGAAATGCAAGCATTGTGATGTAAGTCTTACTTTTCATAAGCAGAGGTCTGCACTTGTATGTCATTATTGTGGCTATACAGTACCAGTTCCTGAGAAATGTGAATCATGCGGATCCGGAGAATTGAAGATGAGAGGCTTTGGTACCGAAAAGATAGAAGAGGATATTAAAGTATTATTCCCGGAAGCAAATATTGCAAGGATGGACCTGGACACTACCAGAGCAAAACGAGGATATGAACGCATTATTCATAAACTTGAAACAGGACAGATAGACATTCTTATAGGTACCCAGATGGTAACTAACGGACTGGATCTTGACAATGTCAGTGTAGTGGGAATTCTGGATGCAGATCAGCTACTGAATTATCCTGATTTCCGATCTTATGAAAAATCTTTTCAGTTAATGGCACAGGTCAGTGGTAGGGCAGGACGTAAAAATAAACAGGGGAAAGTGTTTATACAAACTTCGCAGCCAGAACATCCCGTATTGATAGATGTTCTTAAAAACGATTTCAATTGTCTTTTTAATACTCAGATGGAAGAGAGGAAATTATTTCATTATCCACCATATACAAGGCTGGTTAAAATAATTTTAAAACACAGAGATTGGAAACGTGCTGAATATGCCGCCTCTGGTTTGGCTGTATTACTAAAGAAAAAGTTTAAAGGTCGTGTGTTGGGACCAGAATCTCCGGTAATTGGCAGGGTGCAGAACTGGTTCCGTAAAGAAATATGGGTTAAGCTTGAAAAGGATAACAGCATGAAAAATAAAAAAGAGGAGATCATGGAATATATCAACAGAATAAAGAGTTTGCCTAATAATTCGGGTTTGATAATATCGGTTGATGTTGATCCATTTTGATTTTTTAACTTCTAAAATCTGATACTCCTATAAAATTTAGTATTTTTGTATGCTGAGGGTATGATTTCTTTTTTAAACATTAAAAAAAGAATAAATTTAAAGGTCTGAAATGGGATTTTGTTTTTAGTGTATTTGTATTAATTTTAGACAATGATAAAATCTGTATAGGTATGGGGAAAGTTATTGCAATTACAAATCAAAAAGGCGGAGTAGGGAAAACTACGACAGCTATAAGCCTTTCTGCCAGTCTGGCTGTTCTGGATAAGAAAGTATTACTGATAGATGCCGATCCGCAGGCTAATGCAACTTCTGGAATTGGATTCGATGTAAAAGATGTAGAAACAAGTATTTACGAGTGTATTGTTAACGATATTGATCCGAAAAACATTATTTTAAAATCGAAAGTACCGGGTATGGATTTGATACCTTCTCATATTGATTTGGTGGGAGCTGAAATAGAGATGCTTAATATGCCAAATCGTGAGAATTTATTATCTTTAGTAATTGACAAAATTAAAGATGAATATGATTTTATCTTTATAGATTGTTCTCCTTCTCTGGGGCTGATAACTGTAAATTCTTTAACAGCAGCTGATTCTATCATTATTCCCGTTCAATGTGAATATTTTGCTTTGGAGGGTCTGGGTAAATTGCTGAATACTGTAAAGATTATTCAGTCACGACTTAATCCTAAACTTGATATAGAAGGTTTTCTTCTGACTATGTTTGATTCACGACTTAATCTTTCAAATCAGGTTTTTGAGGATGTTAAAAGTCATTTTGGAAATATGGTATTTAATACTGTGATTTCCAGAAATGTAAAACTGAGTGAAGCTCCAAGTTACGGAATGCCTGTTTTATTATATGATGCAAGTTCAAATGGAGCAAAAAGTTATATGAATCTTGCCCGTGAAATTATCCAAAAACAGGAAATTGAAGCAAAGGTGAATACCCAAAAATAACAAACCTAATAAATTTGATGAATTATGGCTAAAAGGAGTGCACTTGGAAGAGGTTTGGGAGCGTTGATGAGTGATGCTGATATGCATAATGAACATCGTGTTTCAATAAATGAAATTCCGCTGGAATATATTGAAGCCAATCCTTTTCAACCACGATCAAAATTTGACGAAACAGCTTTGTCCGAGCTATCTGCTTCTATTCAAAAACTGGGTTTAATTCAGCCCGTAACATTAAGGGAGAAAGGTCCTAATAAATACCAGATTATTGCGGGAGAACGTCGTTGCAGAGCATCTAAGATGGCAGGATTGAAAACAGTTCCTGCCTATATAAGATTGGCCGAAGATGACGGGATGTTGGAAATGGCTCTGGTAGAAAATATACAAAGAGAAGATCTGGATGCCATAGAAGTGGCGCTTTCTTACCAGCAACTGCTGGATGAATGTTCTCTTACGCAGGAAACACTTAGCGAGCGTGTCGGAAAAAAACGTTCTACAATATCTAATTATTTAAGACTTTTAAAACTTCCTACCGAAATTCAAAAAGGAATAATTGAAAAAAAAATTTCTATGGGACATGCCCGTGCATTGATAAGTATGTTAAATGCGGAAGATCAACTTATCGTTTATTACAGAATCCTGAAAGATGGTCTGTCTGTTAGAAAAGTAGAAGAGATGGTAAGATTATGGAATGAAAATGCAATAAACGGAGAAAATGCTAAGGAAAAGAGCGTAAAAGAAAAATATCCCGAAGAATACAAGGGACAGATAGAACAGTTAAACAATTGTTATAAAACTAAAATTGGTTTTTCCTTAAACAAAAGAGGTAAAGGTAAAGTTACAATTCCCTTCCGGAACAAAGAAGATATGGAAAAAATTTTCTGTGCTTTAAAGTCAGAGAACAAATAGCCGGGGGTACTAAAAAAGTAAAACTTTGAATCGTAAATATATAATTCTTTCTATCATTTTCTGTTTTTTTATTCAGATAGGATATGCACAGAAAGGGAATAAACCGGAACATAAAATGCCGGATGAAAATATTATAAAGACAGATACGATTGTTGTAACAAAACAGGAATCGGAACATTCTCCCCGAAAAGCGACTATTTATTCGGCTGTTTTTCCTGGACTGGGTCAGATATACAATAAAAAATACTGGAAACTTCCTCTTATATATGGCGGTTTTGCAGCGCTTATTTATAGTGTTAACTGGAATAATAAATATTATCAGAAATATAAAACTGCCTATTCAGATATCATTGACAGTGATCCTACAACAAAATCATATGAAGATCTGGATATAGAGGGATCCTGGGATTTTTCTGATGCAAGTGAAGTTGAACAGTTTACCACTAGGTTAAGTACTGCCAAGGAATCTTCACTGAGGTACAGGAATCTATGTATTATAGGAACAGTTGCCTTGTATGCTGCGAATATAATGGACGCAGCGGTGGATGCGAATTTTTTTAATTTTAATATAAGTGAGGATTTAACAATAAACTGGGCTCCACAATCTTCACTTTGTATGAATAGGGAGATGTTTGGATTTCAGTGCGTATTAAAATTTTAGAACGATAAAATACCTCTTTCTCCTGGGGTACCTTTTGGATTAAAAACAGAGGCAGGCGGCTTGTTAAAATAAATGAGAGGCTTGAGTGAAACAGGGATATAAATAACAAACTAAAAAATAGTTTAAACGGATGAGAACGATACAATTAATTATAATTTTGTTTTTTTGTTTTTCAGAATGGACGGGTGCAAAAATATTAAAAAAAGATTCTCTAAATAGGATAGGAAAAATAGAGGTGGTCTCGATAGAGGATTCTTTAAAAAAATGTAAAACTAAATTTTTTTATCCTGATGAAAATTTAAATGCTTTGTTTTCAGACCATATTGATAGTCTCCTGAATTCCTGGTATTTTAAACATTCGTTTGTCTTATCGGATACAGTAACAGAATCGATAGTATCGGATTTTCCCGATTCTGTATATGTAGAACAATTACAGGATATAGATTCATATGTTGATTTATCTTATAACAAAACAGTAAAAAATTTCATAAATCTTTATCTCAATACACAAAAGACACATACTGAGTTTATTATTGGTTTATCTGCATATTATTTTCCTTTGATAGAGGAAATACTTGATAAATATAATCTTCCTAAGGAGTTGAAGTATATGACAATTATTGAGTCTGCTTTAAATCCGGCTGTAAGATCAAGCGCAAATGCTGTTGGATTATGGCAATTTATGTATGGTACAGGGAAAATGTATAAATTAGATATAGGCACTTTTGTTGATGAAAGATGTGATCCTGTAAAAGCTACAGAAGCAGCTGCGAAATATTTAAGTGATCTTTATAAAATATATAACGACTGGCATTTGGTAATAGCTGCATATAATTGCGGTCCCGGTAATGTAAATAAAGCAATTCGCCGTTGCGGGGGAACTCATGATTACTGGAAGATATACTACAAACTTCCCCGTGAAACCAGAGGATATGTTCCTGCTTTTATTGCAGTTGCTTATGTGATGAATTATTATAAAGAATATGGATTAAAACCACATTATCCCGACTTTCCTTTGGTTACTGATACTGTTATTATACATGATTATCTTCATTTTAACCAGATTTCCAAAATTCTGAATATTTCAGATGAAGAATTATCCGCATTAAATCCCCAGTATAGTTTGAAAATTATTCCTGCTCATGAAGATAAAGGTTATCCTTTATGTCTTCCTATTAATAAAATTGAAGATTATATTGACCGAGAAGAAGAAGTATATGCCTATAACCGGGAAAAGATTTTTCCAAATAATGAAATACAGATTCCTAACGGAAGATATACTCATTTTTATCCGACATCAATAAAAGGGAAAACAAGAATACTATATAAGGTAAAACAGGGTGATAATCTGGGGCAGATTGCAGAGAATTATCATGTACGAATTAACGATCTACGTTATTGGAATAATATCCGCAGGAGTCTTATTCGTGAAGGCCAAAAGCTGGCTATTTTTGTGCCCACGTCAAAAAAGAATGTATATGCAAATTTGAATGTCTCTTCGTCATCAAAAAGAAAAACATCAGATAATTCTTCTGTGATAATAAATAATGAAGCGGAAAATACGGATTATGTTTATTATACAGTAAAAAGTGGAGATAATTTATGGTCTATAGCAAGACGATTTCCTGGAATATCTAATGATGACATCATGCAGCTAAATCAGATGGAAGATGAAAATATAGAACCAGGACAAAAACTAAAAATCAGACCAAAGGCGTAAGAAATGTTTAAGAGGGGGATTGCAACTTCCCTATGACGGAAATTAATATTTACTGATGTGAATTTTTACAGGATTAAGGAAAAATTTTTCAAGCAATATTTTTTATTGCAGGATAATTTTAAAATTATTGGCACGTATGTGTCTGCTCTCATGACTTTCCTTTTTGCCGTGATTTCAGTTTTCTATGTTTTTTTATTTATAAGTCATTTTGGATTCCAGAATGAGCAAATTTCCAAAGAGATTAATCATTATGCTCAAATTATACTGTATCTTTTATTTTATACACGTTATTTTTCTGAAATTTTAATTCTGCGAAATAGGAAGAAAAAGCAGTGGCTTATTGATGGCTTTACTTTTCTGGCATTTCTGGCCGTTGTTTTTTATAATATTAACAGAGGTAATCTGTATCTGGGATTGTTTGGCGATATTTTCAATTTCGTTATTATAAACATTGCTATTCTGTTTCTGATTATTACCAGACTGTCCTCTGTATTTAATGTGATTAATTCTATAAAAATAGACCCTGCACTTCTTATTGTGCTTAGTTTTTTGTTTATGGTATTATTGGGTTCCGGACTGCTTATGCTTCCTAAGGCTCAGGCACAGCCGATATCTTATTTCCAGTCGTTATTCACATCAGTAAGCGCAGTATGTGTAACGGGACTGACAGTTGTGGATATTACACAATCTTTTACAGAATTAGGAAGATTAATTATAATATGTCTTATACAAATTGGCGGACTGGGAATTATGACTTTTACAGGTTTTTTTGGATATGTTTTTACAGGCAGTGCTACATTTAAAGACAGGTTACTGGTAAAGGAAATGGTTTCATCAGATACTCTGGACAGTTTATTTAAAATACTAACACAGATTATACTGATCACCTTTTTAATTGAATTCGTTGGTGCATGTGTTATATATAGTAGTCTGGGAAATGATTTTATAGGGAACAGAATATTATTTTCAGCGTTTCATTCTATTTCTGCCTTTTGTAATGCCGGATTTTCGACAGTTGAGGGTGGAATGACAGCAGCCTTCCTTCAGGGAAACACTTTGTTTATTATAACAATTGCTATGCTGATCATATTTGGAGGTTTGGGATTCCCTATTATACTGATTATGCTTAAAACTATAAGAAATGGTTTTGCTGGAATATTACCTGGATTGAAACGAGAAAAATTGCGCTGGCATCCTCTTAGTAATAATATTAATTATCGTATTGTTCTGTCTTCTACTGCAATATTGCTGATTTTTGGAACTGTTATATATTTTTTCCTTGAAAAAGATAATAGTCTTCAGGGTATATCAGTTTTTAAACAATGGTTGATTTCTTTTTTTGGAAGTGTATCTGCACGAACAGCCGGATTTAATATAGTGGACATGACAAAATGGACAACTCCTACCGTTTTTTTGATGATGTTTTTAATGTGGGTGGGTGCTTCACCGGGGTCTACAGGTGGTGGTATTAAAACTATTACATTTGCATTGGCGCTTAAAACCTGTTTTTCTTTTATCCGCGGACGCTCTTCTTTACAGATAGGCAACAGGGAAATAGGCAGAGAAACCCTTGTACGTGTAATGGTGGTTATTATCCTTTCATTTGTGTTTATTTCTATCAGTTATTTTTTTCTTTTAATAACCGACCAGGACAAAGATCCAGTTAATTTACTTTTTGAAACGTTTTCTGCTTTTGGAACTGTTGGATTATCAATAGTGGATACTTCAACTTTAAGTAATGGAGGACAAAGTATTATTATTGTTCTGATGTTTCTTGGGAGGTTAGGTCCCCTGACTGTTCTAACAGGAATGTTTCTTTCTGACAAGAAACAATATTTTAAATATCCCAAACAAAATATGATAATTAATTAATCAATTAATTAATTTTTAAAATCTATACGGAAGTTCTGATAAAATAATCTGTATATATTTGAAGACGATTATATTTTATATATTTTTGTTTTATTAATTTATATGTTTGGTAAATTAGACTCTACAAATGGAATCTTTTTTTTGTTAACAGTATAAAGGATTTCCTGCAGTACAATATCAGACAATGAGTGATAATGGAGATTGGTGCTGGTTCTCGGATCTCTGTGCAGCAACTTTGAATGGTAAAATTTATTCAGGACGGGGTATCTTGTGAAGGAAATATTATGGTTGGCAGCTATAATATAAAAATAGATGATTTATATCCCGGGTTTGATAAGGATGATCATGCCACTCCTTCTTTTTTAATATTGCCTGACAAGAAAATTAACGAAATCAATGCGTGATCATGAACATCAATACTCAGAAGGTATATGTATAGACACGAAAATGCCAATATTGTTTATTATTCAAAACATGTTGGCGATGTTTTCGAAATATTTAAGGCTGAGACCAATAATAACTGGAAAATCTGGAAAGGAACAACTATTACTTCCAATTCAAAAAAAGATAACTTCCGGCCTTTTTCTATACGTGGAGCAGGTAAAAATGATAAGATTCAGATATTATGGATGTATAACGACAGATATGATAATTACACGAATTTTAATGCACGAATAAAAATAAGTTAGAACTATTATGAAAAATCTTTTATTGTGTATCATTTTGATACTTCCATTTTTTGGATGTAAAAAAAATGTTGAAAATATTGAGTTAAAAAGCCCGGATAATTCATATGTGTTCAATCTTGACGTAAATAAAAATTTATTTTACAATATAGTCTGGGAGAATCAGATTATTGTAGAAAAATCATTATTAGGATTTAAACTAATCGATGGAACCCTTCTTCCCGGTGAGGTTAAAGTAATAAATATAGAAAAAGTTTCTAAAAATACAGAGTGGTCTCCTTTGTACGGTGAGAGTAAAGTTTATTCTGACAATTATAATGAAGTGTTAATACATCTTTCCTGTGCTGATAAAGATGTGAATATGGCACTTAGAGTTAGGGCTTATAATCAGGGATTAGCCTTTAGATATGAATTTAATAATAAAAAAGAACTTGAAGTAGATAAGGAGCTGACAGAATTTTCATATCCAGGTGACGATTATGTGTGGGTTAGCAAAAAAGCACAGTCAAAGATCAAAAAACAAAAAATTTCTGAAATATCATTTATTTCTGAAAGACCATTATTAGCTGAATTATCCGATTCTTTGTATACTGCAATTGGCGAGGCCGGGTTGGTTGATTTTGCCCGTATGAAATTAAAAAAAAACGAATTAAAAGATAACACACTGGTGGTCTCTCTTGATAAAGGTGGAAAGAATAATTATCCAATAACTATTTATGCTAATGGTTATAATACACCGTGGCGTTATGTTATGGCAGGGAAAACTCCTGCACAAATTCTTCAGAATAATTATTTGCTGCTGAATCTTAATGAAGAAAATAAAATTAAGGATACATCTTTTATAAAACCTGGTAAAGTTATTCGTGAGGTAACACTTACAACTAAGGGTGGAAATGCCTGTGTAGATTTTGCACAAAAACACAATTTGCAGTTTATAGAGTTAGATGCAGGTTGGTATGGTAATGAAGATGATGATGCTTCAGATGCGACAACTGTAACAGTTGATCCTAAACGTTCGCCTGGGCCACTTGATTTGCAGTATGTTATTAATTATGCTAAGGAAAAAGGAATTGGTGTTATCCTATATGTAAATCGTCGTTCTCTCGAAAAACAGATTGATGAAGTATTACCATTGTTAAAATCATGGGGAGTGGCAGGTTTAAAATATGGATTTGTTAATGTCGGACCGCAAAAATGGACAAGCTGGTTGCATGAAGCAATTCGTAAAGCAGCTGCAAATGGGTTAATGGTGGATGTTCATGATGAATATCGTCCAACAGGTTATTCTCGTACTTATCCCAATTTTATGACACAGGAGGGAATTCGCGGTGATGAAGAATCTACTTCAAACGATGGTGTTATTAATACCATTTTTACAAGAATGATAGCCGGTGCAGGTGATCAGACTAATTGTTATTTCGACGAAAGGGTAGACAAAAAAATGGGTTCACATGCATCGCAGATGGCGAAATCAATTTGTATTTACAGTCCCTGGCAGTTTTTATACTGGTATGACCGTCCACAAGGTTCAGTAAGTAAAAAATACGATAAAGAAGCTATTCCTGAAATTAAAGATTTGCAATTTTATGACGAGTTACCTACGGTATGGGACAAAACAAAGGTGATAGAAGGATATCCGGGGAAATATGTTACAATTGTACGGAAAAATGGAAATAAATGGTATCTGGGAGCTTTATCAGGAACTGAAAAATATAATCTTTTATTAAAACTCGATTTCCTGGATAAAGATACTTCGTATAAAGCGACTGTTTTTTCTGATTATAAATCTCTGAATACAAAAACAAATTTAAAAATTTACGAAATGAAGGTAAATAACTGAAGTTTCGGGTTTCATACTTCATTCTATATCAACAATATAAGGTTGATAAAAAGCTGAAAAGTGTTGCATAATTTGGTTTAATTGATTAATTTTGTGGTTGTTACAAACAAAATAACCAAAACACCAAAATTATGCAACATGATAAAAATACAAAAAATATAGAACAAATTGAAAAAGTTTCACA